>Ga0065711_1029336_pt1 | contig 36625 bp, 10 predicted proteins | sample Hoacrofraction12_FD_59098 | JGI IMG/M metagenome (GOLD analysis project Ga0065711, IMG submission 59098) | Hoatzin crop microbial communities from Cojedes, Venezuela - Epithelial fraction 12 v2 (version 2) | ecosystem: Host-associated > Birds > Digestive system > Esophagus > Crop | place... | reverse complement strand
GGACCCCTAGAGGTCATCTAGTCCAACCCCCCCGCAGCGAGCAGGGACACCGCTAACTAGATCAGGTTGCTCAGAGCCCTGTCCAACCTGGTCTTGAATGTTTCCAGGGATGGGGTCTCCACTACCTCTCTGGGCAACCCGTTCCAGTGTTTCACAACCCTCATTGTAAAGAATTTCTTCCATGTATCTAGCCTAAACCTACCCTGTTTTAGTTTAAAACCATTACCCCTCGTCCTGTCACTGCTGTCTCTACTAAAAAGAAAATTTCTCGTGCTTGAATTTCTGGCTAGGATTCAGTTAAACTTTCTGTCATGTTCTGCTGTTGATGGTACTCAAATTGACAGAATAAATAAATAAAAGAAAAAATTAACAATATGAGACCATCTCTGTAGTAGTGGGGCAAGCATTTGACATATTCAGAACCAGATTTGAGACCCTGTCCCAATGAGTCCTCTATTATTTGTAAAGTGCAAGTGCTTCTTCAGGAGCTTCAGCTCCTTCCTATTCTCAGTAAAAAATGTAGTAGTTTAACAATGGTGACAGGACAGAAAAAGTGTTGCTATTAATTTTGAGGGTGTTGGACTGCATATGCATGTGTTCGTGCATATTTGAAGGAAAAAGTAGTGGCTAAAAAGGAGGTAGCTCCTTCAGTTTGTTCAATAGTGAGAAAGATTTCATTTGACTGTAAGAAGGTATTTTTAACACTGATATATTGTATTAGCACCTGGGAACTGCTGACTCTTCTAAGTGTAAAATCTTGGCTTTCAGGAGAGGTGAAATAAAACTAGGGCATATGAGCAGCACTGTAGCATGGCAGCCATTAACTGCCTGTGGGAACTGCCAATAATTAAAAATAAAAAGGAAACTAATTTATGTCTGGATTACAGTCCTCAATTACTATTTCTTTTACGTTTTACATTTTGTTCTTTCTAATAAATAATAAGCATTCTTACTGGAGTCATTAAATAAAAGCCACACATCATTTATTACATGCAATTTCCACACACTTTGCTGATGAAGAAAATTTGTTGTATGTTTGCCTTTCATTAAAGCATGAATTCTTGCATTCACATTAGGGAATCTGAGCTCAGAGTTATTATCTTGCCTATTCAGCCTAGAGAGATCTTAAATATTTTTGTATTTGTGTGGCAGAAGGTGTAAAATAATTGGTTCACTTAGCATTGTATGTTAAGTTGGGGTTTTTTTCTGTTTTATTTTAAGTTTTGAACCATCTAAGACTTCTTTTAGAAAACTGCTGAAGAAATGTAATGTTTGTTCTCATTCATTTTCAAAGAATGCACAGCTAACACTTTGAAATCCAACACAGCTTTGTATTAGAAACCCTTCTAAGTGGTTTTGGGAAGCGGTAAGACAATCTGCAGGCAAACATATGTTTTCAAGTGGTGCTCAACATTTCTAGCTGGTTGAGCTTCTTTCAGTGTCAGTTAAAGACTGTAAAGTATTCAGGGTACAATTGATTCATACAAGGTCTAGTGTTTCCTAAATAAATTTGGTTTACTTGTTATTCTGTATATTCATGGGGCAGCTATCCTAGGCGTAAGGTTCACAGTGCATTAACACCATGGGTACCGCAGAGTTGCCCCAGGGAGCAGCATGATGGGAAGGTGACTACTGTTCCTGGAGCAGATGATGTGACCTGCTGCCAGAAGTGCCTTCAGGCAGCAGCAACCTCTTCCCAGGTGTTTGCCAGGCATGTTATGGGCATGCAGGCTGTGTGTGGCTTATAGATGCGGAGCGGGTCCCCAGTGCCGGCAGAGTACTGTGGATCAGTCCCCGGCTTGCTGCTGGGATATAAACACGTTGGTCTGGCTGTGCGTGTGGCTCACGTGCTATAAATTGGCTCTGCTGCGTTTGGAGGGACTGATTCTGTTGCATGAATATTGTCCTGTAGGAGGCCTCTCTCTTTCTCAGCTCCAGTTCGAACAACTGCATCATGCTAATAGAAAGCCTATTTTATACTGTAAGTGAAAAACTTTGTCAGAGACCTCTTGACCTCTTAAGGACAAGTCACTAGAGGGATGTGTGTTACTGGAGCCCTGAGAGCACAGAGGAGCTTATGGAGAATTTCTACAAGATGACTCAGCCAACAAGTTGCTGCTTTTTTTGTAGGGCTTGTGTTTTTTGTCTTTTTTCTTGGGTTAATTTTCTGCCGGATTAGAGAGCTATGTCATTTTATATGAAGGTTTGGCAAGTTCCAGGTCTAATGCATTGAAAATGGCGGGACCAACAGGCTGGATGTGTGGAAAGAAGAACAGGGCACCTTTATTTCAACAATCTTTCTTTAGCCATGAGGCAGATGGATGGAAAAGATAACCAGAGGGATGTTCCTTTGTACACGCCTTTGAAAAGCAGCCTCCTAGACTGAAACCTGTTCAGAAAGTTTGTAAGTACCTCTCAGGCAAAGCCAGCAGGAAGAGCTTTGTTGACTATATAGGCTTGTGTTGTGACTTGAACGCTAATGAACTTGAGCCATTTCAGACCGTAGAGGGTCAGGTGAGGACTGGTTTCCTAAAGCTATTAATGCCCACTGTGCTACCAAAGTCAATTTGGCTTGTGTGGTTACATTATGGTAGTGTGTTTGGTCAAATACACGATGTGATGTCAGCATGCCTGTATGTTTCGTAGTTCTGAACAGAGTAGGGCGAAGCTCCCATTTATAGTTTTTCTTTTTAAGAAAAAAAGGTGTAGCATTCTTGGAATGCAATGTGTTTACTCCACACGACCATTGTGTGATAATTATTGCTCATTACATTATAATGAGCACTTGCTCTGTTCATTGTGGAGCTTATTATATTGTAATGAGTGTTGTGTCTCCCCTGCTCAAGAATGTCCCTGTGCATGTGGCTCATTTAAATGGATGTGTTTCATGTTTTGGGACTCGTGTATGCATACTTATTTGCAACATATAGCTGTAATTTTGCTTTTGAAAACAGGGCATTACTTTTCTTAACTTTGCAGAAATCCAAAAAGGTGGATGCTTCTATACTTAGCATTCAGATTTCATACCAGCTGAAAGATGAGTGGTTTTATTAAAAGACTCTTGTATTAAAGGACAGCTTGTAAATATTTTGTTCAGTACTTCTACGCATTCATTAAAATGAAAGCTTGTGAATTGATGTAATTTGGTATGTGACACCCCACCCCCTCCCCAATCTACAGTTTTCAGATTCAGGTTTATGTTTTCTGAAAAATGTTAATAAACATTAAAGTAAGTTTATGGCACCTGTAAACTAAAAAGAGGAACTTTAAAATAGAAATGGCTTTTGTCTTCTGAGGATCGTTAACATTCTGGCATCACTGTGTTCAGGAAAAGGAGAACTAGAAACAGAATGACATACAAATTGATTTGTAGACAAGGTCTTAAGCCTGTCAGTCTGTCTAGTCAGTCTTTGCAGATTGCTGATGAGCCTGCTGTGACACCAGAGCTTTTGATAATGACATTCCTGTAATGCCCACATATACTGTTAACCCTGAAGGGAAACACTTTGCTGTTCTCTGTCACCTCCTGATACTGCCACACAAATGACTTCAAAACGAGGCAGACTGTTTGAAAAATACTGTTCTATCAACGTTCAGGCTTTAAAATATGAACTGGTTTTCTGAGGCGGCAAAGTTGTTTATTCTTTATGAAACCTGAAGGCCACCTGCACTTTCTTATTTTAAAAACTGCAGTATTAGTAAATTCAAACTGATAGATAGCTTTTTAATCAAATCGTACTTCTATTTTTTGTACCCTTCCTCTGCTGTGCCTCTTTTATTTGAACATCTTTTACCATCCACAGAGACTTGCAAGCAGGAATTTACTGAATGTATGAGTACACAGCAATTATTTATTGAGTGATACAAACAGGAGACGGGCAAGACTAACCTGCTTCTAGGCAGAACGTTATAATGCCTACTAACTCGGGTGTGGGTTGCTGCTGGGATCCCTGCGCACCGGACAGTTACCACTTGGGGGGAAGTGTGAACCTCCAGTGCTGCCAAGGACAGGGAAATTGTTGTTCTTGCTGAGTTTTTGTCTTTCCAACTCCCCACTTTTTTTTCCTCATGTCTTTATACTTTTTCATGACTTTTTCATTACTACCCACACTATATTTTCACTTCAGTCCTTATTTTAGCTGTAGCTACATTAGGGGTCCAAGTTCTTCACTCCATGTTGTTGGAGACCTCAATATACCTGGCATTAGAGAACAGTATATTTGAAACAAAGATGGACTATTAGTTGCAGAAACAAAGGATTTTAAATGGATAGTTTAAATCCAATTTGGCCCCATCCCTGCTATAACTGTGAGCATATTTTTCTGCAGGAAATGTTAGCTTATGGGCTGCACATAATGACTGGCCTTTTAAGCTCCTGTCTCCCATATATCTCATGCCAATGAAAGGAAACAGTGTATACCTGATGTGCAATTCTGCTCAGTAATTTTAGCAATTGATTAAAAAAAGCAGAAAGCATAAAAGAGATGAAATAAAGAATTCAGTAAAGAAGTAGAAGTATGTCATTTAAGAAAGAGATTGAAAACCTTTTTGGATATGATACAAGAAAAGAAGGGCATGACTAAAACTGTTTTTTGCTCCTCTTGAAGTATTGTTCCAGATTATTGCAGTAAAAGTGTCAATTAAAGTCAGTTCCTTTATGCCTCCTTATCTTCTTCTTTCCGCAAGAATATGTAGTTAGTTTTACAGGCTGCCACATAATGAAGTCGAATATTTTTTGTTTTCTCAAGTAGTTATTTATGCAGTAACTATCTTACTCCTAATGAGGATTACTGGCCGAGACCGAATAATAAATGTTTATAAATTATTTTTAGGATGTTATGAGCAATATACTAGATTTTGACAATTATACCTATCTTCTGCTTAGTTTTGACTCACCAGGGAAAAATATATTTGCATACTGAGTTGGATCCCAGCCTTGAGATGTGTTGAGATCCTCAGCCAAGGGCCTCAGCTTTTTATTGGCACTCCTGATCTACAGCGCAGAAAGATCTTTTGCAGTGGGGATGGCTTCTGTTGGTGCTAACCTTCCTGTAGTACCGACCAAGTGGCTTCCCCAAAGCTACCATCAGTATTGTAGCCTGAATAAAATGCACAGAACACTTGTATTCAGGAAGCACATCTTTGCAGCAGGTTTGACACCAGGACTGACTCAAGAAACCTTCTTCAGATGTATGCATCTCATTTGTGGATGTTGGATACCACCCTTGTCCTGTCTGCAACAGCTGTAACAGTAGTGCTGGAATCATCTTTATGGATTGAGGAAATTGTTCTTCCATCCAATTGCTTGCCTCTGCCTTTTTTGTGATAAGGAGGTTTCTTCTTGCTATGAGGACTAAATGAACTCTGCGTTTCAAGTCTTTGCATAAATTGAGTGAGAGAGCCCTACTAACCAGACTAATTTTTCAACACTTGAAAGATGCTGAGTGGAAAATATTTTTTTCCTAGCATGGTCCCTTTGAAAGTTACCAGTTATTTAATTTTGGTGGTGTTTTTTTTTATTATTATTATTCTTTTTCTTTTCAGCTTACCTTAAAATGACTGGTCTGTTTATCCCTGTTACATGATCTCATGCAGATATTTCCTTTGTCTCTGTTCCTTAATGCATACACACATCCTTTCATTTTTATTAGCTTACTCTGCAAGGTGTAAATAACTATAGCAAATACACCATTCCTGTGTGAGACATCTTAAAAATATTGTTATTGAGTAGATTCCCAAAGGACCTGTGAGACTAGCATTTCAACATTTATTCAGTCTGATCCTCTACAGTTTGCACTTTTTCAGTTCGAAAGACCACATAATTCTCTACTGCCTAAAGGCAGGAGAGATTCGTTTTTCTCACAAGCAAAATGAATAGGTATTTTCAGCTACCTCCATTTTGTTTAAAGTTAGTCTTTGAAAGCTTAGCATGATGAATTTGATACTTCCTTTCAGGCACATACCTACTTCTTTCCATTACTTATATTTTAAGGTCATACTTCTCACTCCTCATTGCTCAAGTGCAGAAGAGGATTATTAAACTCTGTCAGGTAGCTCCAACAGACTGCAGTACTACTTTTACTTTTGAAGACCTTTTTGTACCTAAAATGGCTTGTCGTATCTTTGATGTTGCCTAATTGGAATCTCAGAAGTGAAAAAATAAATAACCAAATGAAGCGGCAAGCTGCGTGCCTAAGGTTGTACATAATCTTATTTCGCTTTCAGTCGTTCTTCTACTCTTAAACCTTACGGCCAGGTAACTCTCTAATACTATTGCTTTATTTATTCCTATCACCCATTCCTTGATTTGAGCCTCTCAATTATCTGTCTCCCACACCTTGAACAGAAGCGTCTGAATTTGCATTTGTCTTTATGCTCCCTCTGATTCCTGCTCAGAACTTTTAACTGGCCTCTTTTTTAATGGCTTGCCTTTCTTGAACAGTTATTTTTCATCCTGTCTCATTTACTTGTCTCACCTAGTTTTTGCTGAAGTTTCTTAGGACAGGATTATCTGTCTTAGAACTCTGTATAAATACTGTTCACACAGACAGCTCAGCAGAAGTCCTGCACCTGGTTTGCCATTACCAGTGCAACGCTACAGCTCAGTTGTCAACGGTCCATAGAAAAGGACGTGGGGTTCAGGGGAATTATGGGTGAGGCAGCTGTGTGCCCTTGCAGCAAGGAAGGCTTCACAATGATTGGGCACAGCTGGTGGGTTAGGGCAGGGGGTTCTCCTCCTCCATTGTATTGGGACATCTGTGTCCATTTTGCGGTGCTCCAAAACAAGAAGGAGGTGAAGAAAAAGCAAAATGTTGAGTGGGAGGCCACTGAGGTGATGGAGGATCTGTTTTGCCAGGAGACAAGAGAGAAGGTGAGCTGGTTGCAGGAGTGGTAGAGGACCCAGAGCCAGGCTGTACTGGGAGGTGCACAGCAACAGGGCAGGGGACAGTACCCACAAGTGGCAACGAAGGAAAGTCGCATTGGATGTACGGAGGCAGCTTTTCACAGGGAGCTGGTTGATAGGACAGGTTGATAACAGAGGGACCTCCATCCCTGAAGGTTTTTAAAACTTGTCTAGACAAGGCCCTAAAGCAACCCAACCTAACTTGGAAGTCATTCCTGTCTTGAGGAGGAGTCTGGACTAGATGATCACCAAAGTTCCTTTCAACATACATTTATCTTTTTATTGTCCAGTCTGCAGTCCTATTTGCAGTAAGTGTTTATTTTATCATTTGCTTTTTTTAAAAAAATAACAATGTGCTGAGATCTGTGGAGTTATATGGCGATTTCACAGGGATCAAAAGTGATTATAAGTCTTTAGCAACATACTTCTTTAATAGTCTTGATGTGGAAAATGTATTATGTGTATTAAGCACTCATTTCTAGTCACCTTGGATGTGAGTTCCACTCCAAAGTTCAGTAACTGGAGAAACCAGATTAGAGAATTCGATAGACTCACTTCTGGAGGATACTTTTTTACTCGCACTGATTACGAAACCAGGTCCCCTTCTTCCAGAAATATATATTTTTGTAGAGAGTTAAGACTATTTGTGGAGGGGTAAGAGCATTGGTGAACAGAAAAATTCAAGACTTGGACTCACAAGAAGGATAAATAGGGCTTGCTTGTCATAATGGCAAGAGCAGAATTGACTTCTTGAGTTCGAAGTCTTTAACGCCAAAGAAGATGAACTTGTAAAGGTGAAACCAAGTGTTTGTGACGTCTTGGGTTAAGATACAGAAAATAGAGTCTAATTACCAGGAGGACCAAAGATTTGTTTGGCACTGGAGTAGTGTCTGAAGGAAAGAAGCTGAAGCCACATGAAGCAAAATGACACAGCTGGACAACAGAGTGTTCTAGGAAATAATTATGAGAAAAAGCTTCTCTCTGTGGTTGAAATATCACTTTCATTTCTAAGATAAACCTCTTATTTATTAGGGCACAATTTAAAGTCCTTCTGATTTCTGAGTTTAGAATTACTTTTTTTCCTCTCAAGCAGCATGCCACAAAAGTTAAAAATGTTAATTTACACTGTAGCCTGGCAGCAAATACTAATCTGTAGTGCTTTTCTCAGTGCGCTGGGGCCTAGCTGGCATTAAGCAAAAGCAAGCACCAACCGCCCTGAAGGACCAAGTCTACTGCTTCACTTCCGTGTATGTCTAATATTTTCCCAATTTCCGATGCAGCTGCGTTTGAAAATCCTAAGTAAATGCTACGTATGTAGTGCTTTGTGCAACCTTTGGAGACATCTCACACAGCCTTATAATTATCTCTCCCCAGCATATGCTAAATAGTGTGGAGAAATTAGGTCTTGCAGATGGACACAGAAAGCAATGTGGACATGGCATTAACCTAGATAACTTTTTTTTTCATTGTTTGTGATCTTCAAGAAGAATAATACTATATTATAAGTTTGTCTGCCTTAAATTCCGTGGGAGTGTCTTTTTAAAACAAAAGTATTTTTAAATTATTTTGCTAACTTGATTTAATTCTTTAGTTTTAATGTCTAAAATTTTCTTCATCTGGAATGTGAAACCTATTCTTAGGCAAGGAATGGCTCAGTATCGGCTTAGTGAGATTACTTTGTGTTCTGATTTGCATGGACTGCTGTATTTCATCTTCTCTCAAACACTATTGAATGTATCAGCTGGCACCTGATGGAATTGTAATTGAGTTCAACTGCCAGCTCTGGCCGTTACTTCAAAATAATCAAATGTTGCTATTTCTTACAAGCAGCAAGAATACTGTATCATTTTTGCTGTTGCAGTGTGTCCTAGAAACCCCTATTTTTTTTCTAGTTTTTTGAATGAGAAAGGGTAATTTAGATAATTTTTTTTTTTCTTCCCAGCATAGAAATCAAATTAGAGTGTGTTCTATGTAGGCAGAAATTACGAAAGTAGCTACTTCACTCTTACCTTTTGTTTCTTCTCTGTGGAAGCGGTGTGTCATCTGCTTGAATTTATTACAGATTGCTGACCTGAGAGAAAGAAAACATGGCATATCTCTGCTGTTTATTAGTGACTACCTGTCTTTTTTATAATTTGAAGGATTGAAGATGCAGAGTTAGCATTGCAGTAACATTGCTTTGCAACTGTCTTTTACATTCCCTTTCGAAATTTTTGATCTCCTGTACAGAACCTCACCTACAAACACCTCCCCATCCAATTACTGAATAGGCACTATTTTCCGTGCTGTCTCGCTAAGATCTTTTTCATTTCTACGTGTTGCGAAATGAGCAGAGAATGAATTTTATCTGAAGTGAGCAGAGAGAAGCAGCACAGCCTTCTGGCTAGAGCACTGGTCTGGAGCCCAAGAAGAAGGTGAAATCGCCGTTTCCTTACTCCTTGCAACAGAGCAATTTTTCACTTGTGTAGCAGGAAACATTTCGTTGCATTTATGATTGGTCTTGGTTAGATACACATCCAAACGAGCTGAACCACTGCCTGATTTTTACCACTGGATCTGTGGGATGTGGCAACAAATGGGCCCTTAAAGACAGGCTTTACATATACCCAACTCACAAGCTCTGGAGCTGGCTGATTTGGCCATAAAATGACCGAGGAAGGGAAGAATCAGGAAGCCCCAAGGTAAAAGTATCTGGACTGTCTACTTAGAAGACCCTACTCACAACACCTTCTCTTGTTTCAACGGTAAATTTTAAATGCTGCTGGGTTCAGTAAGCGCTGCACATAAGATACTTCTTGTGTGAATGTGACCAGTCCTGGAATAAGTCTTATCGTGTAGGGGTATAGACTTTTCAAATGCTACCACCTGCCCTGTGAGAATCCTCCTGGTTTCATATTTTTATTGTTTTGGGTTATTCTGTAAAAGTAAGATAGCATAGAATACTAAGAAGTTTTGTTCTCTTTTTCTTTAGTTCCATAAGACAGAGTATTTTGTTAAAGCCATAGCCAACTTCTAATAGCATTTACTGTTGTGTCTGTTGTATTCTGCCTCTTCTTCTTCTCATCTGTCCTCCAAAACGTTAAGGCTGTGGTCTGAAATGCTGTCTTGGTTGCCGGTGAGATTGATGGAAAGATTAAAGCTCTGAGCCTACCTCAACTGCTCTTCACCACATCCTGCCAGAAGTTATTATATCCTCCTGTCTGCGAGTAGAATTGCATCTGTAGCCTCTCCTTAACTTGTCTCTGTCAAATAACCTGCATTTAAAACCAAAGTTTAATCTGATATTAAATATTTTGCCTGGCACCAGGACTGGCTGTGCATGCAGTTAGGCTAGCAGATCTGAGGAGACAGCAACACACGGAGAAGAAAGTTGTTAACGAGAGACTGGGGCAGGTTGTGGAAGGTAACTTTTTCACTTGAATTGCTGTCAGCCAAAAAGATATTGAGTAACAACTGTGTAGTTTTAGAGGTGTGAAAAGATGGGTGGAAAACTAGCAAAATATGTCATAGATTCGCTTATAAAAATAATTTTTTCTAGGCTTCCTTTTTTGCTTCTTGTCTTGCTGGGATTGGCCCCAAATGCAAGTTTTCCTCCTCATAACACTATATTTTTATCCCGCGAGGAAGTGGGCAGTAATGCCTCAGTATGAGATTAGTTTTTATTTTAAATGCTCAATTTCAACTTAGAGAATTGGGGAATGAACCCTGCTTAATGAACAGGACTTGGTAAAATTAGCTCCAGAGATAATGAGCCAGAAATTTTGCTGATAAATGCCTGATGCAGCATTAGTGGAGTCAAAAATATTGCATAGAGTGTAACTCAGAAATAGCTTGTGATCATGTGCAGGAATCTTTCTCTGACAGTTTTTTTAATTCTTTCAAGTATTTCCTAGTACCTGAAGGTCTGCATCGTTGCTGTCAAAAGTCATGACTGGGCCTGCAGGTAGTGCAGTAGATGTCCATCGAGTCTAATGAGTTATTTTTTCTCTCTTCAAAAAACTTCTAGCCAAATATTACCCTGGAATTTTTGAGGATTTGATCATGGTTATTTCCAACACTGTCGTAGAGGCAATATTGTTAAATGTTCTTTGGCACACCTCTCAGAAATGCAGACTGACTCAGGAAGATAAAAAAGAACATGAATCTAAATTAATGTATGTTTGTACATGTCTGTGTGGTTCTTTGTGCTTATATGATGGTTTCTTTTCTCGTAAACACCACAAAAAATATGCGCATGGAAAGACACAGGTGCTACACTGTCTATATCTCACCATATTATTATTTTTTTAATAATGATTAAAGCCCTTTTTAATTACATTAATAATTTAGTGATTTTTCTGTAGATCTGTAGAGAAGCACAAAGTTCGTATTCGTAGTCCCCACATTCTAATGGGCCTGGAGTTGACTTATTAAACGATTAAATACAGGTGGTTTTGTAGCTAGATGTACTAATCTAGTTATTAAGGTTATGGCCTACATAGTGCACTTTTGAGAGACTGTTCCACTGTCATTTATTTTATCAGTAGATACTGGTAACTGGTTGGAGCTCATAGAATGATAGGAGATTTCTTTCCTGTACCAGATCAGTTTTGTTCCTTAGTTAGCTACAGCACCACTTACTTTTTCTCTTAGATACAGTTCTTCAGAACACATATATTTTGCAGTCATCGCTGTAACCACAGAAAGTGTAATACACAGGTCAAGTTAAGTTTCCTCACAGAGAACATTTATAAAGAAAATCTCAAAGTGGTTACTGATGGTGCTGGTCTAGTGCTACAGCCTTATTGAAAATTGTAGAGGGAGGAAGATCTAGGCATTGATCTCTACTTCCACAGATTCTTAACTTTGACTAATCCTGTTCCAGTGGTGGGACAACTTGCTCTGTAATGCTGGACATCCAGATAAAGCTGCAGAGAACAGGAACTGGGTAACCTGTTAGCGAGTAAGTGACAAAGGCTGAGAGAGCATCTAAAACTCAATGGTGTAGCTGCTTTCCTTACAATATATGTAACGTATTTGACATGATATGGGAAGGTTCAATTGTTAGATCTATAAAAGTATCCACAAAGCATGACCAAGATAAAAGGTACATGGAGCAGAAGGTCATATTTTCTTCTCAGATGGATGTTTCTTGAGCTGGAGGTGGTTTAGCAACTAAAACTCTTCGAAAAATATTTTTGTGAAAATATTGGATTTTTTCCCCAGGGAGACCTTTTTGTTGCTATATGTCTTTAGAAGATTTTTTTCTTCTCTATTATCAGAGATCCTGAAGTGGCTGATTACTATTGTACGCTAACCTTGCCTGACAGAATGACAGCTGAAGAGGTGAAACAATGCTTAAAGTAATGCCAAAGAATGAAAAATGCCAAGATGTGAAAAATATCTTCTGGATAGGTTAAAAGTTATTTTCGATAGTGCATAAGTGAAAGGGAAAGGAATTGGGTCTGTTGGGCCTAACTGCAAAATACAGTTTGGCTGTGAAAACTAACAGCACTCCACAATAACAGGGTTTTGTCAGAGAATTGCAACCAATGGTGCAACAAGAGCCTAAAGCAAGTCAGCTGGCTGTAGTTCAGATTTAGCCTGGTCATAAACAGGTTAAGCATTTTTTCTTTTACAAGTGCATTGTTTGTAATTACTTTTAATGTTACTGGGGTTTTGTGGGTTTCATTTTTTTTTTTTTTTTTTTCTTTGATTTATACAAGCAAAACCAAAAAAGAAAACTGGATTTGCTGAGTATGTTGCCCTGGCTTGGCATTGCAGGTTACGACCAGCAGGGATTTCTAGCACGCTCTCTGGAGTTTTCAAAGGCAAAAGACTTCACATAGACTGGTTTCAGACCTTATATAAAAACATTAGCAGAGAGGAAAAAAGCCATCTGGTGAACATTAAGAGGATGCTTACATATGTGGAAAACACTCAACAACATGCAGGAATACTTGGGACTTAGAAAGAGTTGTTTACGTTTCTGTAGAAGCTTTGAATGCTTAAACAAACATCAAATTCCTCAATCGTTTTTTGGTAAAGTGGGAGAGAAGGAGGAATGTAACTCATTATGCTGGGACTTAGGTTGTGCTGGGTGCATTTTGGTATTCCTGGAAAGTGGGATATTTTGAAGAAAACCAAATGCCTTTTTTAAGGTTAGCATTGAAGGAAACTCAAACTCTCCAGATTTCTGAAATCTGATAATGTGAAAGGAGCAAAAAAAAAGAAGTATGTCTCAATCTGAAAGTAACTCGTAACCTAGAAAATATTTACTCTTTAGGTCATTAATCTAATAAATATTACACTGTATCAGTAACAGAAACTAAGTAGTAAAAATAAGAAAATGAGGGAAATGAACCTCAGTGTATACTCTCACCACTGCAAAATGGTAATTTAATACGTGGAAGAATTCTTTTGGTAACACTTTAAACTCAGTAATTATCTTAGAATTTGGCTTCAGTACATATCTATTTTTCAATTTTATTTTAATCATAATTGCAAAAATAACCTATGTCGTAGGGAATAAACTTTTGGCATGACATCGTAGTATTTTAGTTAGTATTTTAGAGTAGGCCTAAGGACCTGCTATGCAAAGCTCTTGCAGAGGAAGACCAATGTACAACTTACTTCCTGATGACTCTATGAAACACTAGCTGTGTTTTAAAAAAAATTTTAAAAGTTTAAAAAAAACCCCAAACTCAAAATCACCTCTTGATTTTTTTTAAATAAGTGAATTAATATTTTATATGAATAAGAAATTATCTTATTACATATTTAATTATTACAAGAATAATTCTTCAATTACAAATCTCCTTTATTGTGCTGGTTGGTCAGACCAATGCACAGTTACAAATATTGCAGAGAGAATATAGAACTAGGAGATCTCGCCCAGCTGTGTGATTTTTTTTTTTTTTTTTTCCCCAAAGGTCTTCAAATTATATTTTGAAGTAATTAGCACCCACCACTGGTTTTAAGATTTACAAAATTTCTCATTAAGATAGTAAATAAAAGGGTCATTTTAATTCTAAATTTGTTAGATATTTCTTAAGAAAGAATTTCACCTATGACTGTATTTCAGATGAGCCTGAGTGACAGCAGGCACCCAGCTCTGCACTCTTAGCTGTTGGTGTCATGCTGCTGTGATGCAATTCAGTAGCATATGTCAACACTTCTGTAATCTTATGCAGTATTTGTTCATTGTATGGATTTACTTCATCATTTCAATGAACAGAATATGAAAAGAAAAGCAGTCAACATTTATGTAGTGAAGTTATTTAGATATTTGATACATACTACTGTGAATTGCCATGGTTTATGATGTTTCCTACGTCTCTGCTTGAATGTAAGTCATAAATACGGTCCTTTCAGATTACATATTGTACAGCCAACGAAAGACATTTCAAATGGCACCTTGCCCTCATTTTTGGAGCACGAGAAGCATTTTATATGATGAGATGATTTACTAGGTGACGTTTGGAAAGGATGTCTACCTAAATTCGTTTTATTGACTTTTAACCACTTCTGTGGTTTGCTAGTACATTGTTATCTAACCTATAAAACACATACCAGATCCACAGTTGACTAAGTCTTCTCAAAGGTACAGTGACGTGTTCATATATCTAAAACCTGTGCTTTTTAAAAGTTGCAAATAAGGTGGTTCTGGTTTTAGATATCCTGTGTACTTGAACTGCTAGATGTTTTTAGATTTTTAGTGCATCTCGCAGTAAAAAAAGTATATTTTAACGGACAAACTAAGATTTGAATTTTGTGCTTTGAGGTCAATGTGTGCAAAATGATGCAGTCATGTATCCAACATTCCGAGTCATCTCTGTTAACCACTATACATTTGTTTATATGTTTTAACTTCTGAAGCTCGTTTTAGTATGCCTTAAATCTTTTCTCTTTTTAATACTGTTTGTATTCTCCTCATTGACAAATTCTTACATGTTGTCAGCAAGATCTTTTACTGATTAGGATAGCAGACCTGTGAAGGGCATAGATTTTCTCAGCCCCATTGATTGCTGGTGATGAAGAACAATCTAGTCTGTGTATACGTGATGTAATTTCCGTATATATAAAGCATATCTTTTTTTAGCAAATACCATATGGAAAGGTGTTGACATTCTGTGTCATCCTTTATCTGTTTTTACCACAAAAGAATGTCTGATATACAGTGTTTCTGTACACATAGAAGGACAGAAAATAAGCACATAACTTGCACTACTCCGATAATACAGCAAGTGTCAATTTGTGCAAGTATACCTATAAGGGGTAACTTAAGCAAGTTGTCTGTTTTACTTGATTAATTTTTTTTCCCCCAAAGAGGAAAAACTGGTCAGATTTAAAGGGGCTTTATAATAAAACTGCAACAACATAAAGCTTTTATTAGAAATTCACATGTTTAAAAACATTAGTCATGGCAAAGGTGGGGAATTTTCTTGCCCTCCTGTCTAGTAAAACTGTAATTGAAAATGAGTACGTTCACGATTAGAAATGTTTGGGACATGGATTTATCCAGTTCAGCAGTATAAAATGTGTATAGAATCTTGAATCAACTTCTGAACTACTTGTCTGGTTTGCCTGGTACAGTAGTGACAGTGAGTGTCAGATTAAGTCAACAACTACATGAATTTTCATGTATGAAAATGTTGATTTACAGACATAAATTTCTGCTAAAAAGAATGTTTATTTAGTCATAAAAAATCTCAGACATATCCAGCCACAATTCTCACCACCTTTACTGCTCACGCACTTTATTTGATGTATTGTCTTCTTTCGTCGTATCACTTACCCTTACTGCCCAAACTATAAATCAGACTTTATATTCACCTGATAAAAACACAATGTAGGTCTTCCTCTAGAGACGTAAAAGAAGAGCTGCAAGTCTGAGCCTGAAGTCTAGGAGCTGGGATAATATACAGGGAGAATTTGTGAGTCAAACTCTCAAATGTACAGCTTCCTTGAGGCCGTAGGCTTTAGTTTTCTTCGGGAAAGTCTTTCCTCTGAAGAGTAAGGCTGACCAGAATGATTATTCTTTTCCTGTTAGGCTGGAATAGTATTCATCAGTCTCAGTGCAACTGCTCCATAATGTCTTAACAGGCTAATTATACAAAAGACACCAGCAAATTAATTACCTAGAGCTCACTGTGAGGAGCTGTTGTTCATGTTTTCTTTGTCTGTGGTATAGTGAAGTACTGTGCAGAAGTGCACTTCTAAAACCTTATCTGTGACGCTTGAATGGCTTCTGATATGTCAGCAAAGCTCAGAGAAATCTCACCTGGGTTTTGGTAACACTGAAGAAATGTTGAGATTTTTTCTCTTTTACTGTACTGCATATTCCTAACATTGGATTATTATTGCTTAGAGCCCTGTAGAAGTGTGGTACAGAAAGAAGATCTCTCAGATACAGTGTAAAAACTTGCATTCATACAGTCTTGCATCCATACTCTCACAGGCAGATGGTAAATTGACCAAAAAAATAACATTTTTTTTAATCTTTTGCTTTATTACCATTAATTTTCATATATTATTTACATTATGATACCACATACAGGCTTTTGTTAGGATCATGCGTGGAGCTGGGTATTGCACTGATAGAATTAAAAATAAAAAAATCTTCGTTGGAATTACTGTGTCTCATGGGTCTTCATAGTCTAATGTTACAGCATTTGCTATTTAAATATGATTACTTGTGTGGTGGTGTGTGTGTGGCTGCCTAGAAATACCTTAATGTATATTTTGTAGAAGAATTTTTTTAAAACTGTAGAGTCACAGAATCATGTGAATTGGAAAGGACCTCTTGAGATCATCTAGTCTGACCCCCTGCTCAAGCTACAGCAGGTGGCCCAGGACCATGTCCATTTGGCTGTTGAGTATTTCTACAGACCAAGACTTTACAACCTCAGTGCGAAACCTGACTACCCACAGTAAAGATCTGTTTTCTTGTGTTCATTTGGAATTTCTTGTGTTTCAGTTTGTGCCTGTTGTCTCTTGTCCTGTCACTGGGAACCACTGAGAAGAGTCTGGTTCCCTCTTATTCATTCCCTCCCTTCAGGTATTTATACACATTGGTAAGATCTCCTCTGAGCCTTCTTTTCTCCAGGATGAACTGTTTCAGCTGTCTCAGCCTTTCTTCATAGGAGAGATGCTCAAGTCTGTTAATCATCTTCCTGGCCCTCTGTTGGACTCTCCCCAGTATGTCTATGCCTCTCTTGTACTGGGGACCCCAGAACTGGACCCAGCACTCCAGATGTTGCCTCATCAGTACTGAGCAGAGAGGAAGGATCACCTCCCTCAATATTGCTGGCAACACAGTGACATAGCAGTGACAGGGATGTGACATTACAAGGTTTTATCTTCCCTTTTTCAGTAGGGCTACTTTAAATATTACAAAGCTGGAAATATCTGCACGCAGATGTCACCATGTTTTCAAAGTCAAGAGAAATCAATATTTAGGAATTTTAATTCACTCTATCGGTTACTTTTTCATGCCGTGGAGTCCATCACTCAGTAAATATGCTTTAATGGACCTAAGAAAGAAGATAATTTCTTTTATAAAGCTGTGAAAGACACCACTTAGAGTGAATTCATACAAAATTGCTAGCAGATTTTGCAGTCTGAGTAGTTTATAGCTAATTTGATCTCACACCCTCTTGGTATTGAAACTAATGAATGGCTTATGGTGTCACTATTCATATACAGCCACATTACTGCTAATAAGATCTCTGTAAACTTGCAACATATCGTCTGAAAAACGACTTATGGAAAGCCATGTAGTGGCTTCTTGATACTTTAATTTCTGTGTGCCACATTGTATCATTTGTTAGCTTTTCTTTTCAATGAAAATAAAAATTCAACCTAAAACTTAAAATTTAATTGGTTTTGTGGATGCTTTCATTTGGTTTTGATATTATTGTCATAATTCCGGCACACAGGTCAAAAGAATCAAAATTCTAATACTTTGGGGTTTGAAAGAAAACTTATGTGTGAGGCCAGATCACCAGCAAAGCTGGTGTGGACAGCAAATGATTGCTGATGGACTCAGCAGTAACAGAAATTAAAATAAGTTTGTCAGCGTGATGCTCAAGGGCTCCATTTTTAGCATGGCAGTAAAAGAGAGATTTAAACTGGAGAATGAAGTAATGTTTATGGAGAAATTGTGAGTGAAATATGACATGAGAGAATGTTCACAGAGACTTCTTTGGAAATTCAGCAATTGGACAATGGATGTCAGACCTAGACAGGTACTAAGATGGAAGTTGAATATAGTGCCACTCAATGGAAGAGAAGGAGTAGTGGGGAGGGAAATTTTAAGTGAAAAGAAAGGAAGAGTCTACCTTTCTCTAATCTGGCAAGGCTGGGAGTGTGAGAGAAGTGTCCTCTGAAAGGGATGACAGCTTCAGACAGATCTTACGGATCTTTGCAATACTTGGAAGGGAGAATTAGCTGAGGTGATGGTGCAAAGTTATTTGTATTTTTATTTTTAGTTAATAGAAGATGTTTCCTCATTTTGTTCCATCTTGTTAGGGATGGTAAATGTATAACATTTGAGGGACAGACTTGAAAGGTCATAGAATCATTTAGGTTGGAAAAGACCTTTAAGATCATCAAGTCCAACGCGTGAACCTAACACTGCCAAGTCCACCGTTAAACCATGCCCCTAAGTGCCACATCTACAGGTCTTTTAAATACCTCCAGGGGTGGTGACTCCACCACTTCCCTGGGCAGCCTGTTCCAGTGCTTGATAACCCTTTCAGTGAATAAATGTTTCCTAATATCCAGGCCTGGTGCAACTTGAGGCCATTTCCCCTTGTCCTATTGCCTGTTACTTGGGAGAAGAGATTGGTGAGTTATGAAAAGATACTGAGTTTGTATTGGGTGATCTGTGGAGGCTATGCTACTGTCTAGTACTACACTGCTACTGAGGAGCAGATAGCAGAGTATATCTGAACGAGAAGACTTAATTTACACCTTTTCAAAGTTGCTTTTCTACATTTGCTCTGTCCATTACGCTTGGGAAAAGGGTTTTGTGTTGTGTCCTGTGAGTCATCAGATCTAGGAAGGAAGTCATTTGCAAAAGACTTTTCACATGAAATATCCTGTAGTTTGTCACACAGTCTGGAGGGGGGTTTTGTCGGCTGAAAACTTGTGATCGTGGCAAACACTGTTGTATGAAAAGAGATGCAGACAGGCTCTCTGGCGGATGAGGTTTGCGAATGATGTCAGTTTTCAGAGGTGGAAGATGAAAGAGTAAACTTGAAATCATTTACAGTGTGAGGAGTATCCTGTTTATTAAGCAAATTCTGCAGTAGTTGCTATTTGTGCAAGCTTTTTAGATATGACCTTGCACAGTTTATTCCAAAGAACATTGTGTCACGGAGAGGAGACAGAAAATATGGTTGAAATGGCATTTGAAAGAGAAAGGTTTGGTGTCCTTTCTGAATACTAATTAAAATGGGTATTCCTAACAAATGGTGCTACCTAGACTCCTACTGAATCTGAAGATCCAGTATATCTTTATGTTGAGAAATTTTAAAGGCTAGGTGTATCCTGACACCTTTTAAAATAATTTTATTTTATATACACATTTTAAATACACCACTTTCTTTTGTTATTAGACTAAAGTATTTTGTGAAAAGGTTGTTATGCACCTGACCTGTTGGACTATGACTGATGAACCATATAGTGTGGGTTGTTCTTCTTCCTCTTTTTCTTACTGTCTGAATGCTAATTTATGTTAGGCATACCAAGTCACACAGTTGTACATCTTTATGTACATTTGAATTACGAGGAGCATCTTACACACTTAAGATCCTGTGTTCCTTCATAACTTTTAAATTATTCCTTTTATATTATTATATTTGCTCTCAGTATAAAAAGGTGCTGTTGTAATGCGGTGCCAGGTACTTACAATGTGTTTCTGTATGTTACTCCCAAGAAACAGGACAGTGGTAATCTCTTTATGCTATGATCTTGCATTTGTCCTGGAAATTAGAGAGCACTACAGTTTGTCTAGGTGTATTATGATGAATTTTTCGTGAGTTCTCACTATGAAAGGAGACAACATTATTCAACCAATTCAATTGCCTGGAACGGAAAAACTTCTAAGATCTAGTGGATAATTATAACTTGAAATGGCATGTACTGTTTGCTCACATAGCTGTATAAAATTTATAGGGTCTGTACTGGCTAATAAACAAAGAAAAGCAGAAAATAATATCAGTTGTTCAACTATTTTGCAATACTGGAATACAATTTTAGATAGTGTATCTTCTACCAGTGGATCCTGTTTCTTTGCAAGGACTTGAATATGTATTTCCTAGATATCCCAGTTCCAAATGTTGCTTATCGGAAGCAGCATGTGCATAATGAAGATCAAGATCAGGTCTTTCACTTGATAGGTAACCTGCCGTTTTAGGTACTAGTCAACCTTGGTCCTCACTGAGTATTGCTGCGTTTAGTGATACTCTGTTCATTCTGCACATACAGTGATCGGATAGTGTTTAGTAGTACACGAGAGGGTGTTTTATCAGTAAAGGGAACGAATCCAAAAGACCCGATCTTTATTCAGATTCAGCCAGTGTGATTATGGACGTCTCATTTGCAGTAATTTCTTCTGTAAAAATCTTGTATCGATGTTTGGTTGATACCTGAGATGAGATAAATGAATACAGTTAGATTCCTTTTGGGGTCTTTATTTTGAGCTTCTTCCTTAAAGAGGGGACAACACACCTGAATTAGACCCATGTATGTTAGCAGTGGTTTTATTGCTTGAAACATTTGCATACCTGTTAAGAATTATCTCCATATGCCAATAAAAAGTAATTTTAACTAAAACACAGATTGCATCTCTTGCATCTTCCTGGTGTCATTGTGTATATGTTTCTAGTCTCTTTTTAGCAAGACCTGATGCATTTTCAGGTTGAATTTGGACACATCATCATTTAGAATTAACACATAAAAAATTCTTGACATAACAGGGTAGAAATTCTGAGTATGGGCTGACTTGATAATACTTCTTCAGAAATCTGAATTTGTAATTTTGTGGTTGAATAGTTAAGGAATTGCATAGATTTTCTTTGGGTAAGTTCCAAAATAGAAAGTCGTTTCATATGTAGATGCTTCCTTTACAGGTTGTAACCAGGAGAACACTTTTCTCATGTTTTAGATTTAATATTCTGAAGTTATGTATTAAACATTCATATGTCATGTATGCCATATTCTGAATTCCATCCCAATTAGCTAAATCTTAAATTTTGGACAGAGTAATGACCATCTGAGATGTATATTTAAATATATTTTACATCAGTAGACTGCTGCAGCATGTAAAGGAAAAGGAACTCAATCTAATAATACATACTGTCTGTGCATGTGTGTGTATCTGTTATCCTGCCCTCCTCCACTGCTAAAAACTTTCTAAACCATTGGCCAGTTCTTGCCAAATTCCACAGATGGTTAGAAGTCTCAAAGATGTGAAGTTTCCTATAAATTTTACAAAAATAAGTACTGTTTCCAGGGGTAAAGACTGCTGTGTGATAACACCTTCTACTAAATATCCCACAATCAGGAAAGCACTTGAGTTATTTTGATTTTGTTTTTATGATATAGTTATGTATTTGTGAGATTGTAGTGTTACGAAGTGTGTTTCTTTCTCGGGCTGCTGTGAAAGGAGGAGCTAATTGTATCACAAAGGGACAGTCTTCAAAGTTAAAATTGTTTGCAATTAAAAGGACTTCAATTGATGCATTTTCTGACATTTCTGTTGTAAATACATGATTGGATAAAAATCTTGTATATTAGTTAATAATTCCTTTTTTGCAAACTTTAATATACTGGTGAAAAATTGTGCAAGGAAATTTTTTTCTGATTCATTCCTGGACTGTATGCTCTTCGTGTTATACCAGAGTGCCTCACCAAAATGGTGAAGCTATTCCTGAATTATGGCAGCACATCTGAAAGGAGATTTTGTTATTTGCTTTATCAGACTTTACTGAAACTTCTGGGGGATTATTATGATTATTTGTTTGTTCTCTTACAGTATGCCTATATATAAGAAATAGCTGAAACTGCTATGTAGTAACTTTTAAAAATGTGATTTGCAAAGCAGAATTAGAAAATATCATCAAGAAGACTAAGTAAAATCCTATCCTGAATGAAATGCTGAGAATTGAAAAATAGTTCTAGATATCTCAAGTATTTAGAAACTTCCAATATGAGAACATAGTAAGAACATATGCTTTACCTGCAGAAAATAATCTGAAAATTGAGCAAGAGTAGAGTTGTTTGATCTTTGATTATAAGGTGAAGGGAGTGACATTCAGAAATGTGGGTATAGGGGAAAAAGCTGTCAAAAAGATTATAATCTATGTACTGTTAAAATAAGAATTTTAGAAGCTTATGGAAAATAATGTTAGGAGAACATTTTCATCATGTGGAACACCAGTTTACTGTCAAGTATGTATTTACAATATATTCTTATTGGAGGTACTACTTAAATTTATTGTGTGCTTTTTGCTTAGACACAAACAAAAGGTGATGCTTCTGCAATTGTTCAGTATGGTGAACTACAAATATGCTGTCTTTATATAGACAAGAGTTACTTAACAAGGTCTTGATAGCATGCATAACATGGTGCTAGCACCAAAACGTGCTAATGAAAGATTTTGTCTGATAGTCACTTACTAAAGGTCAAATGTGTGTCACCCAAAACTTAAAGGCAGTGTAGTTTAAATAGTTTTTTTCACCACCGGAGTGATAGATGGTGTCTGAGAAGAAGGTGAACAACTGCGCACACTACGGAACTGCGGTTCACAAACTGACTTTTTTCTTTGTCTTCTTCACTACTGGAGGAGTTCGAAAGTTTCCTGTTTGATGTAAAGTTTCATGTTTATTTATGAATTCTGTACTTATATAACCAGGAAACTTTCTATGGTGAAAATTTAAGCTCTTCAGTGAAAGGCTGATTGGTGATGATTCTGCTGTAACTACTCTCAATAAGCTAGCACTTGCTGTAAGCCAGAAGGTGAGCATGATGCTTGTTATGTATCTAAGAGCCTGAAAACTCTTCCATTTTGGATTTCACTGTACTTGACAATAATTACTTCTTTGTTTGGTCATAAGTGGTCTGTGTTTTGAAGGGAACAGAAACCTTGAATATAAAATGTCCTTATGAGCGTATATTTTACTTCTAAGTTTTAGGAGTTGTTTTTCATTAGAATGTTAATAGAGTATCTCCAAATAGACCTCTGCAAAATGATATCACTTCAGTCTTAATGTAAATGGAACAGTTGTCTGCTTTCTTTTCTAACCGTGAAGTGGTAAATAAACAATTTAAACCCTGTAAATCATCTGGTAAAACATTTTAGCATCTGAGAATATTGCTTCAACAGCTATTGTTGGATGATCCATTCTAAACATATAAACCTTGGTTATTCAGGAGGTTTACATAAAAAATGAGATTTTTTTTTTCTGCAGCCAACTGCGTAAGAGATGCCTTTGACTGATCAGCTGCATTCTTATCACCAATGTAAACTAGAAAAAGAATAAAGCAATAATGAACTGTGTATTTATCAAGGAGCCACTGTGATAGCATTGATTTCAATGCCTTGCATAGCAGACGAACTGATTTTTCTTCATTCCATGCAGAATGCAATTCATATAAACCAATGAACTTCTTTGCAGGCACCCTGCTAAACGCATTTCTTGTATGTATTTCAGTATTGAGATGTTTCTTAATACCCAAAATGACAATGAATTACACATCTTAACACCGAAATATTTTGTTTTGCCAGACTTCTGATAACAAAGCTACTACTTTATAAATAGACGGATGCAATTTGAACACATGCAGATAAAAAGTAATATGCTTCTTGAGATTTCATTTTACTTGTAGTGTTCCATATACTGCCTGAGTGCCTAAACAAAATAAAAATGCCAAACTTTTATTTTCAGCCCTGGATTTTAGCATGGGCTTCAAGCATATTAAAAGCTAAAGACGTCATTTTTCAGCCTGGATTTTGGATATGCTATTTGCCATCACTTAAAGAGTATGTATTTTTTAATAACCTTTTTAACCTCCTTTGCACACCTACTATTTGGTATGAAAAATCTTCTATTTATGAAATATTAAAGTAGTTTTGCATTTGTTTGTAATGGAAGGTTATTGCCACATGAAAATATCTTGCTTCCTACTCATGTGAAACAATACCCTTTTCAAAAGAATTTAGTAACAATGTATCTGGAAAAGAAACAACCTAAGGTCTTGAGAACATGTGTTTTTTATCAAACGTAACACATTTTAGAAAAGGAAGTATAAGTTTTTGAAGCCATTATACTTCACAGAATCATAGAATATCCTGAACTGGAAGGTAACAAAGAGGATCATTGGGTTCAACTCCTGACTCCTCACAGGGCAACCTAAAAGTTTAACCATATATCTAAGAGTTTTGTCTAAATGCTCGTTGAGCACTAACAGGCCTGGGGCCATGACCGCTTCCCTGGGGAGCTTGTTCCAGTGCTCAGTCAGCATCTCAGTGAAGAACTTTTTCCTAATATCCAATGTTAACTCCCCCTCATGCAGCTTTAAGCCGTTCCCTCGCATCATGTCACCAGACACCAGATTGAAGAAGTCAGCACCCCCCTCTCTGTTTCCCCTCCTGAGGAAGTTGTAGACAGCAATGAGGGCACCCCTCAGTGTCCTCTTCTGTAAGCTGAACAAACTTGGTATCCTCAGCTTCTCCTCTAGGCCTTTTATCATCTTTGTTGCCCTTGTTTGGACAAGTTCTCATATTTTTATATCTTTTTTCTATTGTAAAGCCCTAAACTGCACACACTACTCAAGGTGAGGCCACACCAGTGCTGGGCATAGTGGGACAATCACTTCTGTCAGCTGGTTAGCTCTACTGTGCTTAGTGCACCCCAGGATAAGGTTGGCCTTTTTGGCTACCAGTGCACATTGTTGACTCATATTGATCCTACCATCAGCCGAAACCCCCACATCCCTCACACAAACATTGTGCAAGCAGACCATTTTTTTAGAGTATAAACAGAGAAATTTTTTAGCTTTTACTGTGAGATAAATGGTTGCATAAAGACACTGTAGTTCATAACTTTCACCTATTGCTAATGCTACTCATTATGCATGAAGAGTTTACTGTGCTGTACAAGATGGAATAGGCTCTGCAGCTGGCATCATCTGCTATAGAAGGAACAATGAGTTTTATGTAGAAAGCATTGGGCAGAATATATTCATTTTCTATCAGGCTTACCTTAGTAACTTGGTTTTCCACGGGTTTATTTGTTCAGCAAATTTCTGTATTGCTCCATATTACTCTTTTTGCTAAAGAAGGAGCAACAGCAGTATGTTCAAATCCATATTTAAGCCTTTTATTATGACTTTGATGTACAAATACTGAGCAGGTGGCTGTGTAACTCTGTTGCTGCCCATATAGTTATAGATTTTTGCTGGTTGTGGTTCTGGCTCCTGAAGAGTTGATTTAAATTAAATAGCCTTGACAAACATGATACAAGTATTTGGAGAATATAAGATAAACAGAATTCTTGGCAGTAGGCACATTACAACTGAAATCTTCAGTCTGTCTCAGTAGGGTCCAATTGACTTATTGAGCTCGCACCAAAGCACACTCCTCTGCTCTAAAAAGAGCACCTGCCTTTCTTTTGCTATATGGCGCAAGTAATTTATTCCAGATCAGATAATAATTCAGCTTATTTTCTCTGCTATTCTCTGTACAGTTACCTGCTGATATACTGAGCAGAGAAGAAACCATGCGGTTTTTCACTCCATATTCTTCTTAGCCTCCTTGATGAGGAGAATGATGCTCTAATAATTCAAGGCCCTATGAATTTCATATTCAGTTCCCTGATCTAAAATATACTCCGGGGCTGTGAAGTTGGAGACCACAAAATAAAGAAGACAAAATTTATTCTGCAATGGAAGGGGTTTGAACTCAGTAGCCAAATCATTCATTCTTGTCTTACGTTTCTGCCGCTAGAGCAGCAACACTGCAGGGACAAGGGATGGACTCACCAGAGTTGTCCTCAGTAGGGATGGTCCCCACTTCACCACAGAAAGTTAGTCCAAATCTCAGCTTGAAGCACAACTGAAGACTTATGCTGTACCTCTGTAGTTCAGGTTTCCTCAGATTTCTCCACAAGAAGAGAGATTGCATTTTCACTGGGCTAGAATTTTGCCCAAGGCTGAAACGTGATCATGAATGTTATATTATCACTCGGCTACTGTGTTTAAGATATGCATTTAAGGTGTTTGAAAATTATTTAGGTGTAATATACTTGTCGTGCTTTATATCTTCGTATACTCTGACTCAGGAAAGAACATGGGTTGATGTAAATCCCATTTTAGGTTTTCTTTGTTAAGGTCCTTGAAAAAAAAGTTTTGACGATTGTGCTTTTCGTATCTCTCTCTTTCTCTATATGTATAACAAAAAGAGCCCTATAGCCTGTTCGGGATTTGTGTGAGTTTGTGTGATTTCCCAATATATCACAGTGATATATAACTCTCATTAATCAGAATATTTTTTTCATTTGAATCTACTTGTGAAATACTTTATTGAGCTTACAGTGTTGAACTTAATGCCTCACAAGGTTTTACCTCCTGATATTTAAACTACTGTCTTGTGTACTCTGCACGTTTACAATGGACTGCAAGGTGTTACTGGAAAGGAGTTTTAAGCAAGTTCTTCCCTTGCTCGAGAAGTCATTTATGGGTCTGTAGCCGTTATAGCTCTTATGAGACTATTCCTTGTTCTTCAGAAAACAAAGTCAATTATGCAATTCTTGTGCTGTTTTTTTCTCTCCATTATTTGAAAACATTATAAAGCTCTCCGTATTTTATCTTCACCATTATTAAAGAATCCATAGATATACTTGACCAGACTGATTAGTAGCTGTTGATTCCTTTACAGGAAGTAAGAAATGGAGGTTGGATTTGTATTTGCACACGATGTTAAAGTCAGATTGGTAAGAACTACTTTGAAGTTTCAATAGGTGAGAAAGAGAGGGTAATCAAAAACTTCTGATTTAGCAAGTGAAGATGATCCGAGGATGCGTGTGAGTATTAGACTGGCTTGATGTTTGTATCTGGGACATGAGAACAATTAGTATTCTGAGAAATAGGTTTAAGAGTAGTCCTAGGTATGCCACATATTGTCTGAGATGAGTAGATGAGATATACTGAAACAAGGAAATAGGAAAGCTCTGCCAGTCACTTGCTGTAACCATCTGAAAGAAAAATGGCTTGCAGAATGATTGTGATAACCAATTTTCTTATAAAGCAGTAGCAAAAAGAGAACAAACAGAAAGGACTGTGGAATGAACCTTCTACTTCATTTCCATAGCAACCAATACAACCAAATATTTGACTACAGTGTGTCATCTTTGAGATAGGCAATTGCAACTCATGCGGTTTAATTTGAAAGAAAGGTCAAATTCAATACTTTCCATTTAGAAAGAGAAAGAGAGAAACCCTCGTATTCTAAATACTAATTATGAACACCTTTACCTATACAATGCAAAAATATAAAAATATGCCAAATATTATATTTGTGTTCCATAATATATTTGGTTAATTTCCATAATAGTTCTTGCAGTGCTATTAACATTGTAGAAAGAGAAAATTATTCCCACTTGTAAGAGGAGTTATTGTGCTTGATTCTGAAGGTGGGAAAAAAGAAGATTCAAGTGAGAGTTTATGGTATTGGCACTGGATACATAAAACATGGTGCCAAACATTACAGAACAAAGAGAACGAAGTACAAGGAGTGTTTTAGCTACATTTTTAAGATCATCAGCTACTCCACCTGAGTATGTAACACTTCTACCAAGTTTTGAAAAGCTCTTGTTTTCAATTTACTGATATTCTACTGCAAGACAGAGTAGCCAAGTTAACACTTTGGCAAAAATGGAATCTGCAGGACATATCATAGAATCATAGAACGGTTTGGGTTGGAAGGGACCTTAAAGATCATCTCGTTCCAACCCCTCTGCCATGAGCAGGGACATCTTCCACTAGATCAGGTTGCTCAGAGCTCCATCCAACCTGGCCTTCAACACTTCCAGGGATCATGTAGTGACAGTGGAAACTTTTAAGTGAAGAATAGATGTTGGAAAGGTGATTTTTTTTTATGTGTAGATTTTTTTAATATTATATGTCAAATCTTCTCATAAATGTGAAGGAATAGCTTTTAGTCACCACCTTTATCACATTCTCTCCTGTTGTTATCAGGACTGCTCATACACAGTCTCCAGCAAATACCCAACAGTTCATGTCCTCCCAAATTCCCAAAGGTTTGCTGTTTATCTTTTTTGTTCATATATTTTTGGGGAAGAGTTATGATAGCATCTAGCTTTGCATCTCTTCAAAGTTACAGTTTGGGGTACCCATTTAGTACCGTAAGTGAACTCTTCATACTGTAACACATTTTTGTCCATAGCTGATTTGGTTATTTCCTGTGACTTTTAGTATATCATAGGAAGTGCAAGCTTTTTTATGAACATGTTTCCTTTCAAATTAGAATGGGTGAGTGGAAAAGAGGCATAATGCCATATATAATTATTATTTTAGAAGACGTGAAATATATCACAGTAGTAAAATTAATCTGCCTCCTCAATGAAAGCACTAAAGAATCTGTTCTATGTTGAGGACTGTTTTTTTCTGCAATTAACTGAGTACTTTGAACAAATGGTTTGCTCTTCTCTGCATCCTATACATAAAATAATTCACCATGACACTGACATGCTTTATCTTTAGATCCATCACAGAATATTGTAATTCCATTCCTGTAACATTGTGGGAGTTAATGCATTCGTTTAGGCAGAGCTGGAGCTATACCTTGTGCCAGATCACACATTTCGCAATGCCAGCCAAGAAGATAATTTAGGAGGATGATTTCTGCATACTAAGAATCAGTCTAAGAACATTTTCACTCCTTTAGGTATTCGCTTCATGCCTTGTCACTAATTATGAAGATAGAAAACGGATACCTTAAGCTCCTGGCATTTATCCAGCTCAGTCATTCATTTTGGAGTACTGAGCAGTGTGGGTTCTGGCGGGGTGCTCTGATTAATATCAGCATCCCAAGCTATAACAGAGGTGCTTAACATCAATGCTGGATTCGCGCATAGAAAAAGCAGGTGTTTTGTTATTACCTGCCTGAAAAGTACAGATACATCAAATATTTGCAGCCAATTTTATCTCTTAGCAGAACAGTAATATGATTAGTAACCTGCTTACAATGTTACATATCAGTTTTGATAGGAAAAAATATCTGAACTTGATTTCTTTCTCTAAGTTTATATGTCAGTATAATGTTTGCCTCATGCAAACGTCTAAATAGGTAAACTGTCTTTTGTTTTCCTTTAATACTTTGTCTCTTAATAAGGAGATCTTTACTTTGCCACAACAACTTTTTCTACAACGAAATGTTTCCCACCTTGTATTATTATATTGCCTTTGTTCACTTCTCTGACTTTCAGTGGTCTAACAGAATACCACTATTTATTTTGAAAAATAATGCACTTTGTCATGCATTACTGAATAAATAAATACAATCTTAATGCTAGTCCATGACAGAAGTGCTACTAGGTATTATAAGACTCCAATGAGGAAAAGGTTTCCTAGCAGAAGAGGTTTGAACCTTATAGACTTTTAGATATTTGTTTGCTGTTATTTAATATTGCTAATTTCTTCTTTTTATTACATTTTGTCAATGCTGTACTCCGCATTTTCAAGTGTGATACTAAAGCTTTTATATTTTTTTCTTTTTTCTAACTTCTGATGGTAAAGCTTGGGAAAAGATTGTTCTAGGAAAAGATGAAAAATTCTGGAAAATGTAGTTTTAAATCACTGAAGTCACTAAATCATTGGGTTTTTTTAGAATATGAATGATGATTTTCAAGCGTTTTGAAAAAATAATTTTAAAATAATAAGATAACATTTTTTCTGATGTATATGGTGTTAACAGCAATTTTCTGTAAAATTTAGAGCATTCTACAACAAAAATATTCTAACATGATTTGGCTGTAGCAATATATGTGTTTATGCTAATGGCTCAGAAAACAAAGAGTTTTGTGACCTGGGATCAGTTCTCTGGAGTAATTTTCTTTTGGAGACAGTGGGAGTTACTCTTATCCTTGGCAAAATGCACAGGGTCCTGCACATGAATTTACTCGTTGGCAATGACTCTTCATGGTTGTTTGAGCTAATTACCCTCAACATCCTGAATTATAGAATGGGACAGAGCTTCTTTCATGATTAGTGTAACAACCTTAAAAATTACTAGCTTATTTAAATAAAAAACTTTTCAGGCTGGTAGTATTCCATGTGAATGCTTAATCATAACAAAAAACAATAATAAGCTGACAAAATTCAAAATCTAGGCCAAATTAAGAGGAAACTAAAATCTCTTAATTATACAGAGCTTCACAGCTGTGGAAGCCAAATTGTCTTAAACTCTGCCTATGTAAGGACTCAATGCTAAAATCTTTTTTTTGATTGTTAGAGAATCTTGTAAGCACCAACATACTGGATAACACAGATTCAAGCCAATGATACAAGCCTGTGCATTCCTAACCATCTTTTTTCTCTTTCCTTCTAAGAAACCGTAGTCTTTAATTTCAGAATAGTCTTAACGTACAAGTGAGGAGTGAGACAGCTGAAGGGATGGTTATGAAAATTGGAAAAGTTTTTTGTCTTGTAAGGTACATTGTCACATTAAAAGGGGGTCATGAGGTTCAGAGCAGACCCCCTTGCGTTCTAAACTCTCTCTCAGAGAAGAGTCTAGATGCGGCTGGATCTACTCCTAGTCCCAGATTTGGTCAACAGTTTATGTCTAAAGGGCAAAGTATGTAGCCACTTCTCAGATTCAACTTGCCTGTCAGAGCCCTCCCAGGGACTTTCACTGAAAGAGTTTCGCAACGTTGCAACCATAGGTAATTTATTCAAGCAACAGGTATCACAGATCGGGATTGCCATTGATAAATGCACTGTCTACAAGAGTTGAGCTCAAGGTAACGGTTTAGCACTTTAGTTAACAATGTGTTCCCGGTGATACGTCTGACAAAGTCAGAGGTGCAACTCTTACCAAAAAGGCATCCCTTCTTGGTGGGGGAAGAGAGGTTCAGGCCCGTCGACCCGTCCGTCAGGTAAAGTTCTCGCTTGGCTTCTCCTCCCAAAGAGAGTTTTCAAGTGCCAATTTTTACATGTTTGAAAACCTTTTGGCGAGGTGGGACTAAGTCAATTATTGTGTATCGATTGGCTCTTGGCATGGAATGTCGTGTCGTCAGAAGCGGGACTCAACAGTTTGACACGACTTCGGAGCGGGCATCTTGGTATGCGCTCAAGGAGGCCATCTGTTCTTTACCCAAAGCAATCTCTGGCTGTGCAGTCTCTGCTGCGCCCCACAGATCACTTGGTTTACAGTGCTGGGCTATCCCCCCTGTAATTCTGTCTGATAAGATAAGCACAAGTCAATTTTTCCCTTTATTAACTCTTCGGCTCTTGGCGCCTCAGTCCGAGAATGTCTTTTGTCTTGCATTGACAAGTCCAGCAAGGCCATCGATTACAAATGCATGTTCTCTGTTTCATAGCTGAAACATAGTAGCACTTTAGGCTTCTTTTTTTTTTTTGTATGACCTTATAATTAACATTGAATTAGAAACATTGCAAGGCATATAAAAGTGAAAAAGAAGATACAGTAAAAAAATACATGAAGTTATTGTTATAGAACATGTTTGTGTGCGTGTATGCAAAAATTGTATGTGTACTGTAGAGATATGTTTTAAGTTACATTCTTTGCAATTCAGGGGATGGAAAGAGTGACTATTATGGACTAACATTTACAGATCACAGGACAATTGACTTCAAGTGTTGTCTTTAGCCAACAACTGAAATTGCATCTGCTCAGTTCAGTTTCATACAAGTGCTCTGAGCTCGTTACAGTTAGCTTCACTGAACATTTTTTCTTTTTTAAAATCAAACATAGTCTGATAAAGCAGTTGCAGAACCTATTTTAGAAGAGCAACATATAGGCAGGAGGTCGTCTTAGTAGGCGGAGAACATTTGGTTACAGTGATTTTTGAGTTTTACTTGTAGAATGGCTCCCTTTTGTCTGTCCACCAAAAGTAATTTCCAAATTTGCTGGGACCACTGGGCAGTAAGCCACGATTCCTGGCATTAAAGGCACAGCTACCTTTAACCTAGAACCTCAAGGGACTATATATGAAAATGTTTGTAGATAAGGGGTTTTACCCTTGTTTTCCCCCCCATCCCTACATCCTTCTCAGTTCCCTTGGGGCTGGAAGCGTGGCTGAAGGTAGGGATCTTGTCTGTGTCAAAGCTCAAAAATTGTCGTCATTATAATCAATACATTTGTAGGACTTCAATAGCTATCTGCAGTTGTAGTATATTTTCTGAGTTGCACAGGAAAATTTTTTTTGACAGTGCACTGACATTAGGCTGGCAATCCTCCTTAACTGCATGCCCTTTTTTCTCTGATGAATTAAAGAGTTTATGAACTAAGTCATGTATTTCGTTCTGATGTGTATTTTCTGCTCCATTTATTAAAAAGCTGTGAGCTATTTCTTCAGAACTTGTTTGAGGGGGAAAAAATCCAACAAACCTTGCAGGAATCAGGGACATAGACCTAATGTTATTGAAGTCAATCACACAAACAGATTGCTATGTGGCAAGCATTTACCCCTGCTTTTCTCCACCAACTTGCAAAATTCAAATGAATTATTTTTTTTCTCTTGTTCTTGTTTGTCATAATATTTACAGAAACATGTTGAGTGGCTTGGAACTCTCAGGGTGTGTAGAAAAAGATGACAGAAGATGCTTCCCAAATCTTAGCAATAGTAACGCTTAAGCATACACATACCCTTTAAACTAATTGTCCCAAAAGGGCTCTTTTTCCCATGTATTACAGCCATCAAAACTCCAGCTGTTACCTCCCTGTCTCTGTGACTGCTCTTCCCCTTCAGTAAAAAGATGCTTGTCTTTTTTGACAGGTCCATTACAGGAATTATATCTACCCTGTTTTGACTTAATTGATGGTCCAGAGTTTGTGGTTCCACACTTGCATCCAAGACACTGTGGAAATGATGGTGGTATTGAGACATGAAGAGGGTTATTGATGTTGTGTAGGAGCCCGAGTCTCACAGACGCTTATTTGTTACCATTTTTTGCCTTCTTTCTATGCTACTATTTACATGACTGTAGACAAACTCTAGCATGTGTATTTGAATGCAGTGAAAGCCAAAGGATTAGTTAAAAGAATCAGCTTCCTGTGTGATTGTCGTATTTTATTTTAGATCAGGTATTTAAAGAAGCAAGCAAAACAACGCCTTAAGCAGAGAAAGTCATCAGAGATGTTTTTATGAGATGTGGTTATTACTGATCCTTTTGTAGTAAGGACTGTGTCAGATACTGGCTGATCCTATGCTTGATTTTGTTTACTTCATTTACATTTCACACATGAAGAGTTTGTTTGAATGGCCTGAGCAAAAGGAAGATCTTTTCCACTGGACTTTGAGTTATACTTGTATAAAAGGAGCCTAAGGTTTTAATTCCCTTTAAAATATTCAGTCATGAAGAAACCAAAACAATAAGAGGAGAACTTATAGTAATAAGCCTTTACATTTTCAAACCGATGTGAAAACAGCTGGAATTGTTTTGTGTTAATGGGGAGGAAGCAAGGAACATAGGAAAAGACTTCTCTGCAGTGAGTATGAACTGTGCTTGCTGCACCTCAGGCTGTGTCGCACCGTGCTGCCTTTGTATTCACGACTCGTACGCCCTGGTAGGAAGGGTCAGTGCTGAAGCTGGTTAAGGCTTTGTGTTGCTCATCCAGCTTCCTGAAGTGAGTAATGAAGGGCAGGTTTTTAATGGCATAAGGTGGATTGCAGCGGAAAGAACCACTTCTGATCCAGGATCCTGATTTTAAGACCCGACCCCTGCAAGAAGGAGGAGGAACTTTCTCTGTCCTGAATCTTCTGATGTGAAAACTGAGCCAAATGTCATTCACTGCAGATCAAATACACTGCTGCAGTCCCAACTGAACCACTTTAGGATTTATCAGAATTAACTGGAAAAAGGGTATTTCATAATGTAGTTTCATTTTGTTATGAATTGTAGCTGGGTTTCTTCTCCAGTAAGTGAGCCATCCAACCCGGACTCAGAATGCTCTGGCATGGTCTGGTCTATCTGAACCGAAGAAGTAGGTGAGAACCTCTGAGGAAATATTCTATGGCATAGAAAAACATGGTATGTACAGAAATATAAATACAGTCTGAAACCAAAACTTGATTAAAATTGATGTAGAATGTCATGTATACGTATAGATAGATAGACTCTCATGCATATTTAGATATAAAAAAGTGACTTATTAAAAAAATATGCTTTTTCCTTCTCTTGTGACCTTTTCCCTGTTCCATCTCTTCTACAATTCTGTATTTATACAAAACGGAGAAAGGTGCTGTTGTTTGTAGAGAGATTCCAATTTTAGTTTGACCTAGTGTTCTCTGTTCTATACAGCCAAATCTGCAGGACTTTTTCAGCCCGTTCTAGTAACAGACATTTAGTCAAACAAATACAGTTGTTCATGTGTTGCAACTTCGGTGAAATATTATTACATACACAAGACACCTTGCTTTGTCCAAATGAGCCAAAACCCCACTCTCTTCCATCAGTAGGATCACTTCTGAAGATATTTCTGTAGTAACCTTATTTCACAGCAGCTGTCAAACAAATTAAAGGCATACAGGCTGGGTGCATGTAAGAAGAGCTGTAGAGAGGGGGTGGGACATCTGATGTTGGGTATTTTTTTCTTAAATTCAGTTTTGTGAGCTAGATTTAGATTAACAGAAATCTTTTGTGCTGTTGTATTCTAGGATGTTGTCTTGGAGCATGATTATTTGCTTTGCCATTGTGTAGACTTAGAGGTTAAAGAGATATCTTGATGACAAAATAATTATTCATTTCTGGTACAGGGGAAAGTCTGGGGAAGAAAAGAAAGTTAGAGCAAGAAATGGGATTATTTACCACTTGAAATAATTTTCTTATTTTACAGACACATACCTTATTTGTGCAATTATGACAGCAGCAGATAGTAAGATTTAGTTGTCCTTAAAGAAGTCTTGAACACTGTTGTTCCTAAACTTCTCTTTAGTTGTGAGCCCCAAGATCAAGAGAAAATTTTCTTTACTGATGCAGCTGTGATCATGCCCAGGTCTTTCCACTGTGGAGCTTATCTAACTAGGGAAAACATGATTAGCATTACTCCTCTTTATTTACTGCTGAGTTTTTCAGTATGTAAGAGACCTAAAAATAAAATAAGTATTTTTACATTTTCTTTTGATGCTTTCATTAATATTTGTTAAACCTCTTAAAGTAAACCACAAAGAAGTGTGTACTAGCTTAGTGAATGAGAACTTGTATTCTTATATAGGTACAATAAAATATTCATTTTTATTGCTGTAATTGAGTGTGAATCCAAATTAACAAAGAAGCAGAGGTTTAAGCCTTCATAATTTGACCTCTTTGCATAGTTGTTAGACTTTACATCTCACTCTTGGGGGGCTTCCTTATTATTTGAGAAATGAATATATTTCACCAAGGAATGTATATGTGAGATAATTGTATATCCTGCTGTGAGTTTAGTATTGCACACTGCTTTCTGCTGCATATGTAAGTCTTACAAGTCACGTGCATTATAAAGGGACAGAATGATCTGTGGAGTCTTAACAAAGTGACTGAAGTATTTTTGCTTATGTCTTTGTCTTTAGCAAATACAGTAAAAAAGGGCACTGATGAACATCCAGAATAACTATTCTGTTATTCTTGGATTCAGTGCCAGCTTTATTTGAGTTAACTTGTCATGACCCTTCTCTCCCTAGTTCACACTTTCCACTGCAACAATCCAGCTTCCTCAGCTATGATCTTTGCCCTGCTCATCCACCAACAATGCCCCTGGAGGTGTTGGAGATTCCCAGAAAGGATCTCTACACAGTTCACCTGATATGTATTCAGAATTCAGAGTAGAGTTGTCTGCTCTAAAAATGTAGTTTGAGTGCAGGTAAAACTGTGGCCACACTCACTGTCTTCACTCTAGTTGTAAAGCCCAGTCCACAGATCAGCATTTTTTGTGGCAGTAAGTTGCAGATCCATACACAGGGGAACTTGGTTGTCCAAGGCAGAATACAGACAAATAGAAAAGACAGAGACTGTATGTTTTGTGTTCCAGCCTGCACAGATGAATGAACAGCAACTTAAGATTGGGGCAACTCCGAGAAGAAAGAGGAACTGATGTGTTTATAGACTTCATACAAGCTTTTTTTTTTCTTTTTGACAGCCTTTTTCCCTACTGTTACTGAGTTCCTCTTGCTATTATTTTAAAAGACCTTTCCTGGAAGAATCATTTGGCCTGTAGGCTAGCCAGCTCTGCCTGAAAGTGTGTGAGAGAACAGTATTCCATCAATGCCTTTTTCTCCTTTTATATGTGCATTCTTAAGCTTCAGTTTCTGGAACCAAGCGGTTTATTTTAGAATTCCAGCTTTAATATAAAAAGAAGATCAGCAGGATTCTGCTTCCTTTGGCACGTAAGAAAAATTTAAAACATTATCTCCCTGTACCCTGCAGGCTCAGAAAGCAAATGAAAAGAAGTCAAAATTCATTATGTTCTTTTTTTTTTTTTTTTTTTTTTTTTT
>Ga0065711_1029335_pt1 | contig 36627 bp, 33 predicted proteins | sample Hoacrofraction12_FD_59098 | JGI IMG/M metagenome (GOLD analysis project Ga0065711, IMG submission 59098) | Hoatzin crop microbial communities from Cojedes, Venezuela - Epithelial fraction 12 v2 (version 2) | ecosystem: Host-associated > Birds > Digestive system > Esophagus > Crop | place... | reverse complement strand
CGCCTCCCCTGAGGAGCGGCAGCGGCTGGGCCGCCGCCGCCACCAGCGGGCGGGTGAAGTTGCCGGCGGAGTCATGATTCAGCACTTCTATTTTTATCCGCCCGCCGCCCCTTGTCCCGGCCGGGCGGGCTGCGGTGCGATCGCCGCCGCGGTGGGAGGCCGGGGGGCAGCCGGAGGACGGCGCACAGGCGGAGGGGAAGGGCTCGGAGCTGCCGTGCGTGTTATCGAATTGAACGTTCAAAGTACATGTGAGGTAATTTCTTTCTCTTTTTGCAAGTGTGACGCTTAGGGAGGGAGCCCAGTTAAAATAAAAGCCTTTCCACGCTATTTCCCGCCCCCCACCCCATTCTCCTGAGGAGTCGGTGTGGTGCGGGAAAAGCCCCGCGTTATTCTCCTGAGGAAAACCCTCGCTCCGCCTCAGAGCCCCGGCTGAGGTGAGGCCTCCCGCTGCCACCGCCCCGGGGCCTGGCTCAGGCCCCCCGCAGCCGGCTGGCACAGCCGCACCAAGGCAGCGCCCAGGGCCGCCGGCGGTGCCCGGGGTGAGCGCTGGGTGGGCTCTCTCACGGGAGCTTTCCCTTGCCTTCGACGCGGCTTGGGTCAGGTGCAATAGTAGCATCCTTTTTTCTAGAGAGCATCTCTTCACCGAGGCTGAACTGCTGGATGCTGGTGACAGTGATAATGCCATTATTAGACACCAGCATTAACAGTCCATCAAGAAGCTGTGATTGCGTACATCATGCATTATATACACAGATACTGTTAAATTTTCAGAGTTAGGCACACAGACACTAGGAGGCATCAGAATTCACCCTTCAGCCATTTCACCCAACAGAGCAGCCAACAGGAGTAACAGGGAGTTATCCTTTATTTTTGCTGGTACCAAAGTGGGATAAAACACATTTTGCCAGTGAGTTTCAGACATACACTGGCAAGAGTGCCTTCACCACGACATACCCATCTTCTTTGTGTATCAAGAGCCTGCAAAGGCTCTAGGTACCTGTAAGTTTTGCTTTCAAGCAAAATCTGAACTACAGCCTTGACTCTTGCTCAGCTACACTGAAGCACAATAGTGTTTTAGAGGCAGTAAAGTAAAACCCAGGGTTTATTAGCTCAGCTACTTCACATCAAATGACATTCTGCTTTGTAGTGCCAGAGCCACCCTAGCCTGAGAGAGGGAGACAAACTCCACTTGTAAAAATACATTAAGTTATTCAGCCACCCAAAGGCACTGGAGTTAACAGACAGCTCCCTCCCCAGCACTACAAATTTTAGCCAATTAGTCATTACACCACATCTGTGAAGTGGGTTAATTTAACTCTTCTCATTTTGCATAGGAAGGAGGCAGAAAGGTTAGGGGACTGGCCCAAGGCCACAAAGAGCACTCGGAGCTGAGCCTAGAAAGCAGACTGCTTGTTTCCCACGCCTACGTTTCAACAACTAGACTTGGCTTGCCTACATCAGAAAATAGACGGGCATAGCTATAGCTGTGTAATTATACCATAACTGTTTATGCCGGAATAACTCTCCTTGCGGACATTCTCCTCCAGATGGAGAGTGACTTCCCAAAAGCTGTCCAAATGAATTCACTGAACAGCACACACTTCAGGTTTTACCTTCCCCCCCTTCATTGGGGGGGGGTGTGTGTGTGTCAAAATTCCTGCAACGCAGGTCTCAGCAGCATTTTGAAGCCTTTCATCGCTTTTGGAGGCCATTGGAAAGCAGGGACAAATGCAAAAAAAAGTCATTGAAATGCTACAAGTCTTGTTGTCAAGATTTTTATGGTGCTTTTCATCAAAATGTTGAAAACTGAAAGCTTCCAGCTGGCTCTCCTTACAGGTAATAATTTAATAGCTAACAGCTTTTCTCCCAAAGCTGCTGGAACCTGCTTGAGCCATGGAAGCTGATGGGAAAAGCTAGACCCATCCTCTACAGTAATTACTTCTGATTTTTTAATCCTGCTGCTCTATAAGCTTTCAAAACCAAATGAAGCTTTGAAAACAAGGAAGAGTGACCAAAGGAAAAGGGACAGTGAATGAAGTGAAAGGGTTTGCCTTTAAAAATCAGCTTGTTAACTCCAAGGACTGCAGAGATGAGTGCATCTTCACTACAGCAACACGGGTGTGAATCACCGGTCACAATGCAAAGCTCAGCTCCAGGGCTGCAGTGAGAGCTCCACAGTGATTAACATCAACCACACCTGCCCCCAAATGATCGTCAGCAGAGCAGCTGTGATGATCTTGAGGACCAAGTGATGGTTTGGGGATCAGGAGAGCAGGGTTCATGTCCAACTATGGTCAGAGGTACTCCACATAACTCCAGCCAAGCCCTTATTTCTCTGTGTTTCAGTTCTCCAATTTCTAAAATGTGGTGAATAATGCAATGAGTTTCCTTCTGCCAAGCAACACTCCAAAAGCAATTCTCAGCTTTGCCATGGACATCTGCCACATTATAGAGGTCACTTCAGCACACCTCCAAGAGAGCCATCTCTGGGGCTCCTGTAAGCCTGGTAGGCAGCCCCTTTCACCTCCATTTCCCTTGACAAGACCCAAGCAGCATTCTCACAGCCCTGCCTGCCCTGGAAAAGTGTCCTGCCACACAAGCCCAGCTGCCCCAGGGGATCACAGACTGTGTCGACAGGTACCTACTCTTGGGACCTGTGATGTCCCTCCATGCATTTGTTCAATCATAGAATTATAGGTTGGAAAAGACCCCTAAGATCTTCAAGTCCAACTCAACACTACCATGCCTACTAAACAATATCCGGAAGTGCCACATCTACACATCTTTTAAACACCTCCAGGGATGGGGACTCAACCACCTCCCTGGGCAGCCTGTTCCAATGCCTGACAACTCTTTCAGTAAAGAAATTTTTCTTAATATCCAATCTAAACCTCCCCTGATGCAACTTGAGGCCATTGCCTCTCATCCTATTGCCAGTTACTTGGGAGAAGAGACCAACACCTGCCTCACTACAACCTCCTTGAGGTAATTGGAGAGCAATGAGGTCCCCCCTCAGCCTCCTCTTCTCCAGACTAAACAGCCCCAGTTCCCTCAGCCACTCCTCATAGGACTTGTTCTCTAGACCTCTCACCAGCCTCGCTGCCCTTCTCTGGACACGCTCCAGCACTTCAATGTCTTTCTTGTAGTGAGGGGCCCAAAACTGGACACAGTGCTCCAGGTGAGGCCTCACCAGTACCGAGTACAGGGGCAGGATCACCTCCCTACTCCTGCTGGCCACACTATTCCTGATACAAGCCAGTATGCTGTTGGCCTTCTTGGCCACCTGGGAACACTGCTGGCTCATGTTCAGCTGGCTGTCGACCAACACCCCATGGTCCTTTTCCGACAGGCACCTTTCTAGCCGTTCCTCCCCAAGCCTGTAGTGTTGCATGGGGTTGTTGTGACTCAAGTGCAGGACCTGGCATTTGGCCTTGTTGAAACTCATACAGTTGGCCTTGGCCCATCGATCCAGTCTGTCCAGACCCCTCTGCAGAGCCTTCCTACCCTCAAGCAGATCAACACTCTCGCCCAGCTTGGTGTCATCTGCAAACTTACTGAGGGAGCACTCAATCCCCTCATCCAGATCATTGATAAAAATGTTAAACAAGACCGGACCCAAAACCGAGCCCTGGGGGACACCACTCGTGACCGGCCGCCAGCTGGATTTAACTCCATTCACCACCACTCTCTGCACTCGGCCATTCAGTCAGTCCTTTATCCAGTGAAGAGTACACCCATCCAAACCATGGGCAGCCATTTTCTCCAGGAGGATGCTGTGGGGAACAGTGTCAAAGGTCTTACTAAAGTCCAGGTAGATAACATCCACAGCCTTTCCCTCATGCACACTAGGCGGGTCACCTGGTCATAGAAGGAGATCATGTTGGTCAAGCAGGACCTGCCTCTCATGAGCCCATGCTGGCTGGGCCTGATCCCCTGGTTGTCCTTCACATGCCTGGTGAGCGCACTCAAGATGAACGTTCCATAATCTTCCCCGGCACTGAGGTCAGGCTGACAGGCCTGTAGTTCCTGGGATCCTCCTTCCGGCCCTTCTTGTAGATGGGTGTTACATCAGCGATCCAGTCTCTACAGGCTGCAGTTCTCCTTCTGTGTGTTGGGCATAACAGGTCTCCCCCATCTCACAGGGACCTTGGGAGGAGAATTTAATTCCTCATCACTTGTCAGTAATGTGCCTTGATAGCTCAGTGATGGGCTTAGCCTGTTCTCAGCAAAATATTTAAACATTTAACCCCCATATATGTATGCATGTGCACATGCGAGTTATTCAAAACAACTATACTGTTTTTCATTTAAATTCTGGTTTAAATTATCTAATTCTTTTTTATACGGCTGTATGAGGTCAAGATATTCCAGGAGTTCACTCCCAAAAAGCTTGTATTAAGTATTCACATAAACAGTAGCTCATCACAGCATAAGCTCCAGATTTATTTAAACTCAGCAAGTTAAAAAAGACCTATCTAACACTGTTGCCTCGGACAGCTATGAACACAGCAGAGCAGCAGACCTCTGCATCAGCTTTCTTGCCTGTAGACTGAACCCTCTCTTCTCTAGCCACAGAAGGGGCACTTTGAAGACAAACTGGATCGAATCCCAATCTCTTTTGAAGAGGACAAACGTAGACCTTTCTTTACTCAACTGTGCGTTGGGCAATCTAAAAACCATATAAGCACTAATCTATTCATTATTCCATCCCCTCCTCCTTACTACAATAAAGCACTGTTTTATGCTTATATGCATCAATAAAGAGACCTATAAAGAAAATAATTAATATCTCGAATATCTTCAGAGCATAGCCTGTTAATTTTAAAAGGGACACAACATACTGTACCGCTTGTATTTTACCAAGATAAAAGCCTATAGATTAATTCCTATTAAAACAGTTGGTATTTTCAGGACATGCAGATTTAATTTATGGAGAGGCACAATACTCATAATAGCTCAAAGGCCACAGAAACTGTAGTTCTGTGTCTGTTACTGTAGTTGTACAGGCATTCATTGTACACAGAGCAGTTGAAAAGGCAGCGTATGTAATCTGAATACTAAATTTGTGAATAGATTCTCACTTGGGCTGGTTAGGCTTTTTGAGAGCAGCGGATGCTTTGTGGAGGTCTTTGTAAAACATTCTGCTAATATATCACATGGCTGCTGTATTTTCTTCTCTTATCTTTACCATTAGAGCTTTAAGAATCAAGTGTTGTGACTTCATAAATAAAAGTGCACCAGCTCCTGCTCTGTACTCTCTACCTGAATTCACTGTGCTCTGTGTGAGACGATTTTAACAACAAATATTTCTTCTGTAAAGCAGACCACTTTAGGTGTGTGTAACCCAAAAGCATACAAGAAACAAAGATCCCTTCCCTCACCTCTGTGTATTCCAATTGCTATATTCAAGTTACTTGGAAAATAGTATTATATTTGCTGTTTTATTACCAATAATAAAAGTGTACAGGTTTTCTCTTTTATTATGGAGGTATAAATGTATATGGATATATCACTTATGAGGAAGGGCAATTCTAAACTGTCCTAACAAAATTTAATTATGACATGAGCTACTAACAGAGAAGCCTTGAGCCTGGGATCATTTTTATTCTTTGCTTGTACAGCACCTAGCACAATGAGGATTTATGCATGACCTAGCTTCCTACTTAGTACTTCAACAAAAATAAGAATTAACTCTTGCTTTGCTTATGGCTTGGAATCACAGCACTAGCAGAATTACATGCATCCAATACTGAACAGTGAACAACACAGAATTATGAAGTTAACGAAGTAGCCGATACAAAAGTGTGCTGGATCTATTTAAATTATTGGAGCTGCTGGAGGAATTTAGGCAGATAGTTACTCGAGCTGAAATTTGGTCAATTATGTTGAGTATTGCAAAGTACCAAGAAACATTCAGTGACAAACAATCAGGCTCATGGCTTTGCAACATCCGAAATTTTGGTGGGAATGGTGTTCTTCCATTTCTCCGGGCCAAGATTAACATGAAGGGTAAATCTCATCAAAAGTTTCCATGGGGGTTTAAAGAGGCTTCTACAACACAGAAGACTTCCATAAGCAGCTTGCGTGAGGCTACTAAATTAGGCTGCAGACATCATGGGAGCAGGTCTCATAAGGCTTCTGACACTTACCTTCTGGGTTTAACCTGATATAGACAGCTCTATTCATAGTTCTCATCCTGGGTGAAATACAGAACAGATAAGGCCACCGTACGCATCCATTTCTGAATTTGGAAAGAATTTCCACTACAGCTCTTTAAAGCTGGCAAAGAACTAAGAAATAAGGACATTTTCTGTTTGAATCCAACCTACCTGTCAGTGCGCAGCACATGCCTGTGGCTCTGTGAGGGCCAGGAGCCACAGGGGTGCCCCAGGACAGAATGGCAGGAACCTCACCAGCCAGGGTCCATCCCACAGCTCCCAGCAAGGGACCAGGGCAGGCCAGAGGTGGTGGCCAGGTCTAACCAAGTGCCCTGATTTGAGGCAAGCCTGCAGTGAACAGGCAGGTCAAGCCAAGAAGTCAATCTGCAGGTCAGGAGTAGCACAGTCCGTGGCTAGGCAGGGGCAAAATTCTGGCCAAGCAGAAGACCAGCACTCCCAAACACAGCCCAAACAAAGAGCAAAGCATGGGGCTGAGCTCAAATGGGCTCCTGGCCCAATGGCAGGAGTGCACGCAGAGGCCCCAGCTGAGGCTGATCGGGGTCGTGAAGGTCTGTTTGTGCCTTCAGGGTGCTCACACTGCCAACCCAGCATCAACTCAGAATAACTATGGGTAGGAGTTTTCAAACAAGGACACAAAGAGCTGACCTTATCATAAAGTTAGATAGTCCGATTGACTGGTCAGCAGGAGCTGTTAGCCATTCCCCTCCTCCTTTGCTGAAAACTGGTGCTGTGCATGAGGGAAGTAACTGGCATGTTTTGTGCTCACATCTCACCTTACCTTGCTGGAGCTCACAGATCTCCCAGAAGTTAAACAGGCTGTTTTCCCTGATTCTACCTCTACCTGGGTGGTTGCATGATTGCCCTCAGGGTCCCACAGCATTTATTCAAAACACCTGAAGGATGTCCTGGTTATTCATTGCAGTCCTCGCTCACCACATTTCCAAAAACAACACCACCCCTTTTCAGCATGCATAGCTACGGAAAAGTCAGCATGGATTTACTGGCACGTACTTTACCCTCCTTAGCCCTTGTCCCTATTCATTCACCAGTTTGCCAGCATCATGCTGGTGCTTGCAGGGAGCTGGGGAGAGTGTGTGGTGCTGGGTTGAAAGCTAGTCGCTGTGGTGGTCAGGGACTAAACAGCAAAAGCATCTTTCAGGCTGACAGCAGCTCCTGCAGCTGTGTGGCTCTGCAATATGGCCTGATCCAGGCAACAGGCATGGCTGTCCCAGGCCAGGGGAGCAGGGCAGGGATTAGTTAGTTCCTTCTGTGCTGCTCAGCACAATGCATGGACTCAGTGCGAGCAGTTCCGTGTGAAGTACTGCATCTGCCACAAGCGCTGGGCTGAAAAGCTGCTATCCAAACCAGTCTTTTGATTGCTGTAGAAATGGTATGTCATCAGAGTCTCATGAGTAATGAAGCCAGAACGTAAAATTGTCTGAGAAAACAAAAACGCCCAGCCCTCCACCTCCAGAAGTGGCACACCTGAGCCAAAGGCTGACGCTCTGTCATCTCAGAGGTGAAGGACAGCCTGGGGACCAAGCGTAAGTCCGGACTGTGGATGACTCGTTTTCAGTGCCTTGCTTTGGAAGAGGAGATTTGTCTCCCCCTCAATTTACAAGGGGTATGCTGCTATAGGCACCTTTTTTAGCTTCCTATTCCTCGGCAGCTTCTGGAGTCCATGGAAAAGACTGATTCATCCAGATTGTAACTCCGAACACCAAAAATAGACTCCTCCTTGTAGTCACTCCGCGGAGGAGCATTCCTTTCTCTGGTGACTACACAGAGAGGCTGGGGATATCAGCTGGCTAAATTAGTTAGTTACAGTGGGTGAATTATCACCGTTCATTCTTCCGTTCTTCACCTAGAAAATAAAGCTGATTGTATTTCTTCTCCTCTCTCAATTGTGTTAAGTCATGAACACCTCACTGAGAGGGGCAGGGACTTGGATACAGCTGTGACGGGGGCCATGTGAGCGTGCAAGAGAAAGCCATTAAAAATGGGGGGGGTTGTATGCCTCTTGTGTGCCTGTAAGCAAAGTGTAATCATAGAAGTGTCCTGGTGTTTGTTTGTGAAAATATGGTCACCTTAAATTAACTGGCCACATAATCAGTTTTAAAGTGGAGCCAGGTTAACTTTGATTAACCACAAGCAACAATTTAGATCATAAAAATAAAACATTAGCATCATTTAATGCTGCTCTCAGTGTTACATTAAACAACGTTTGACCATAGCTTTTTAAAACTGCATGTTAATTTTTATTATGAAGCATTCCGCTGTCTTGCTCCAGCAGCAGAGCTGATGGAGTGCTCCACAGCCTTTTCTTAGGAGACTGATTCGTTTAGTGGCAGAGGATTTCTTCATTTTTCAAAGTTTTACTTATTATTCTTATTTTACTGCAGGAAAGGAATAACATTTCTCTACATCCAGACATTAACCACACATAATTGTGCAAGCAAAGAAAACATAACTTCATTCTTGAGGTTTATTTGTTTGTTTTTAAGCAGGAGGCGTTTCCATTTTTTAGCTCTCCTTTGGGGATTTAAATCAATGAAGACATCATTCGGTCTCTACAATATTTTACTCCTGGCTACTGCCAATACACTCTCATTTTTTCTGAAATCTGGAAGAACAAATGTTACTTTCTGTTTATTAGCAACATGAGGGATTCTTCTAGTTAAGCTTTTGGGTGGTGGAACAATGGCTAAAGAAGATGTTGTTTTATCAGGTATCTTTTCTTCACTGCACAGGCCTGAGCTTATTCCACTAATATCAATAGAAATTCTTGTGCTGACTTCAGCTGGAAAGACAAAAGTAAAAAAAAAAAAAAAATCAAATTTTACAGCATTATGAATGAGGACATAAATAGAAAAACCTTTCAGATATTATAATCATCTTTGTCTTAAAAATTCTTCTCTGAAGTGCTTTTGCTGGTTTATTGCATCTGTACGCTGCTAAAGAGTGTTCTTCTCATAACAAAACTTTCCTCAAGCAAAGCACTCACAGAGTTCGTTATGAAGCCCTATAGAAGATCTCAGCTTACTCATTGCATTGGAAAGGCAAATGTTTTCGTAGCGGCTTGCTGCTGGTTTGAGTTTGTCAGGATGGTTTTTAATTCAACTACGGTATAATTTTACATTCAGCTCTGAAGTTTGCTTAAAAACAGCTATTAAAAACAATCCTTAAAATCTGGAGATGTGGAAATTGTATCCAAAGTAGCTATAGGTCTTTAGTGTTGACTTGATGTTTAAGTGATTTCTACACTTTTTTGAGTTGCCTTAAGTGGCTGACAACAAAGTCGTGACCCTCCAGCAAGGTCATCCTAGCTGCTCATGCAAGACTTTTGCACATTTGTACACACAACCCTTTGAAATAAAGCGTTTGTCTGGCTGTAGATGGTGGCTTCTTCTTTTGTAAGACAAAAGAGTGATCTTGAAAACCCTCACTTAGTTGTCATCCCCCTAAAATCAGAGCTACTGAAAGAGGAAAAACTAAGCCCAGTTCTCTAAGAATTACTATCTGTGGCTGCTCTTGAAGCAGACAGAGCTATGAAAAAAACCAAAATGCCAAACTGTGGGTCTGACCTCACATTTCTCCATAGGAACATTTTTTTCCACTGCCTCCTTTAAGAGGTAGTTTCTCACTTTAGATAAGGGAAGCTCCATCAGCGGCTTCGTAGAGCAAAACTGACACCCACTGGCCACCCCCAGTACTTGAAACAAGTTGAGCTATGGAGCAATCCTTGCTTCAGGGCAGAGTAGGAGAAAGGAGAAGTGAATCAAGCTCCTAGCTCATCTCAGCCCTTATTCCTTGCAGCGCACGACCTCAGCCTTGCAGTGGTAGCCCCAAAACCTCACTGGCATGAAGTGGGAGGATGCATGACGTAACGCTTAGGCTGCCCTTCGCTCCTGAGGGAACAAGTTGTATAAACTCCTTTCACATGCCAGATGACAGGCCTCCTGTCCCTTTCTGCAGGAACATAGACCAGCTTTACTGACCGTTTTCCCCCTGAAATTCAGGATGACATTTCATTTGATCAGTCTCGGGCTTGCTGTGCCTATGGTCCACCACGCTTCGCTGCATCAGCTCTTTGCCAGCAGCCGTCTGTATGCTGGTTGCCACTCAGCCAGACTTGCTCAGCTCTGCTCCGGCAGAGGTCTGTTTTTGCTGCGTCCCAGATTTCTATGTGGTATCCCCGTTCCTCGTCACGCTGTCACCTCTGATAGCTGGAGCTTTATTATCAAGGCTCCCAAAGATAATGTTTCCTACCAAGTGTTGTTGCCTGTATGTTGTGTGAAGAAGTGTCCCTTTCTGCCTCCCTGTCACAGCACAGGCCAGAATTACGCTGGCATTTATTCATTTATTTTTCAATTGCATTGCATGCTCATATCTGATTTGCTATCACTTAGGTGCTTCCAACATGATTGCCTTATAAGTAGCTCCTTCCTACCAAATATCTTTGTTTTAGATTCTATTTGTCTCCTCATGGAGAACTTCAATCTTCCCCGAGATTCAATCTAATTCTCTTATTTCCTCCACATGTCATATATCATCATGTGCTGCTCTCTGGTATTATTCCTTGCTCCCATCTGGTCTTTGAAACTCTTCTCTACACTCTTATATGTTACTGATTTCATATATAGTACATTATATTCTACATGGAATATGTCACTTTGCTGAAGGGTACATGATTATATTTTATGTAACTAGCATGCCCTTTTATGCCTGTGTGATCAGTTTGCACTTTAGCTATTTTAAACATCACGGTAGTACATTATTCAAAATTTAAAGCATGGTATCTCTAAAGCGCTGTCCTGTTTCTTATCACTGTTTCCAGGCAGTGCAGAGTAACTTACATCGTTAAACAGGGAAGAATGTTTTTTAACACTGAGCAGCTTCATCCACGCACGCTCTCCCTGTCTGTGCCATTGCTGGAGTTGGCTCAGCCTCAAGGGAAAAAGGAAGCCGGGGTAAACTGTGCTCTCCCTTTCTGAACACTCATGCATTCAAACCGTCTCACAAGGGTTTTCAAGAATAGGCAAGCTACTCCAATATTTTAAATAATTATTTTTTGAGACCCCCAACAGAAATGAAAAATCTGACTTCATTTTACAGTAAGCTTTTAACTTCTTGAGGTGGCCAAAGCATCATCCTGCATTGCTTTAGAGGAACTTGAAGCTACAAGATTATTGGATGATCTTTAATAGCTGGTTAATTAAGAAGTTGAAGGCAACATGTGACAGCAGCCTCTCTAAGAACAGAGGCCACAGTGTTGCTCTGTGTTTCCCTAATGGTATTTATATCTGCTTCAGCCTCAACAAATTCCTCTCACCCATGGCCTGACTTCAGGACAGGCTGTGTCTCAGGCTGGGGGGTCACAAATACCTCTGCCAGTGCCGTCAGGGGGAACCGGCCAAAGATTTTAGAGCCACTCATTGCTGCATGCCCAGCATCAGTATTAAGGGGAGGAGGATCCCACCTTGACTTCCCAAGTCCAGGGTTCAACGGCTTTGACTTAGCCCAGTTGTTAGTCCAGCCCCAGCTCTGAAGTGTTAGCCTTTCACAGGGCAGCGAGGGATGAGTTGTGGGTCTGGGTTAACAAGACAAAACTACTTGGGCCGCGGCTGTATGATGTTATTGTGAGCATGCAGAGATGCGCTGTCTGCCTAAGCATTTGGGAGCAGCGGGGAAGGAGCTGGAGGGAAGGTTCCATCCGAGTACAGACATATTGGGAAGGGCTGCCAGCTTCAGCAGAGTTATTACAGAAAGTGCTAACCGGGAACCTGTCCCTTGCAGTACAAATATTCTTTATTGCATCTCACTTTGGTTCCTAGTCTTGCCTGAATTACAGTTTCTCCCATACTACAATGTGCAGCCTCATGGCCAGAGGATGAGGTAGTTCCTTGGAGAATATGGAACCTGTTCATCCCCAGATGTCACCATTTCCCAGAGGTGGTGGCCGCTGGTGTAGGACGTCAGGGACAGCCTGCTGCCTCGCTGGGGGGGACTGGGCTCCCTGAGCTCCCTCTGCAGAGAGGGGATCGTACTGAACGCTGAACCGAAGCAGCAGATACCTCTCCCTTGCTTTCCTTCTGCAGTGATAACACTGGTAAAATAACACTAAGCTGCCGTACACATGGCTGACGGCTATACATCATTTATTGATTTTCCTTGCTTAAAGCTTAGCCATCATTTCAGGCATGCAAAAATCCGTTACATCAGAATGATTTGTCCGTAAATTGCTTTTTATGTTAAAAAGGAGTGAAAAAAAGATGTCGAATAAAGAGTCCTGGGATTTTCAGGCTATGCCTTAAGTAATGGTGGGGTTGTGAGAATATGGGTAAGTCCCCACCTCGATTCATGCCCAGACAAATTACATGCTTTCTCTGCTGGCTTCCGTTTGAAAATTCTTTTCCTTATTCAGACTAGATTTGTCTCTATATAGTGAGATTCCGGAGGGAGAGAATTGTTTATATAGATGAACCTCACATTGTTTAGCTTTCAAATTTCATTTTTCAAAGCAATTTTTGAAAAAGGACCCACCCCACTGCCCTCCTGAGTATTTGCTTATTTAAGGTCTGCGAAAAGGGATAATTTGCTCCAGCTCTCAGCATAGAGGCACAAGAAAAGGCTGTACGTTTGCAAAGGCACAGGACCCATTCTGGTCTTGCAATTTTGTGGACATGTTTGAACACCGAGTCTCTGCACTGTCCCATGCTATCAGGTCATTATTCTGACAGCCCAGTCCTGTTTGTATGCGAGTTATGGTGGGGTGTCTCTGCTTTGCAAATTCCTATAGTAAGCACATGGTGTTGATGTACAACCCTAATCTTATTAATATTTGACTTTTGAAAACTAGACATCACATCCACTCTACTGCATCCTATTGAGACCTCTTCACTGTTCCATACGCTGCGAGGTTAGTATCCCAGCACCTGTGTTTCCATCTCGTCTTAATACCGAGCAATATATCTGCAGCAATGAAAACAGTAGTCTTTCCTACATAGCAACAAATGGTTCAAGGACACTTCTGAAGCACACATGGGAGCCCTTTGCAAACTGACACCAACGCATTTGAAGGCTGGGATTCTGAGAAATCCCTCAGAGAGAGACAATGTGGACACCATTCAAAGTCATCTATTAATATATTTCACAGGGGTCACACACAGATGGAAGCGGTACCCAGCAAGTTCATGCTGCTGAGTAGAGACTAATCACGTATCCCATACGTTACTGCATGTTTATATATATTTGTTGGCTGAGGGTTTGCTATGAAATGAGAGGAACTTCAAGACACTAAAACCCTGACAAATGTGAAGGGCTAACAGCCTTCTGACTTCCCATACCTGCACCGAGATGTCTCAAAATCTATACAGAGATCCAGACATCAAGTCTAGACGTGCAATCCAGACACTTACTATAAGTGATGCGAATTCAGGGAGGAAATCCCAAGTGCCAGTTTCAACAGTGTTTTCAATGCAAGCTTGTTTATAGACTCATGACCAGTATTTCCATGATTTTACCAGCTATGTTTCTGTTGTGAGACAACTGCTTGTTTTTTCCTTTGATAACTAAGAACTGCAGATGTGGTTGTTTATTTTTTTCCCCCTGGTCGGTCTTTCAGCCTTCATTTCAGCTGCATGAAACATGTAGACTTTTCCCTTTCAATTTTCAGGTTTATGTCCCAATCCAACAAAGCACTTAAACCAATATCTTCATTTGAAGTTAGTCCTTTTTTTTTTTCATCAGGTGGCTGAATTAGATGAGCTCCAGAAGTGTCCCTTCCAACCTAAATTAGCCCCCCCCCCATTAATAGTAACAGTACTTAATATTTTCTGTAAGAGTCTTCCATTGCTATCACAGAACAAAAAGCCTCAAAGATGTTATAATCCACACATACAAGAAGCAAGGACAGAGGAAGAAAGGGCAACATAAGGTGTAGAAAAAGAGTTGGTTTCCAGTGGGTCAAATAATAATTTTTTTCAGTATCATGGTTATAAGGGAGAGGTTTCAAGTGAAATTGTGTACTCATCCCAATTTTTTGCCGTTCCTGCATATTTAAAATCCACAGACAATCTCCAGTCTTTCAATGACTCTTCTGTTTTGGTGGGGTTTTGATAATTATTTTTAAAAGCATTTGAAAAATAAATACACTGATCAAAGGGTTTTCTGGAATTGTAGCTTGCATTCTACCTTTTCATAAATAATGGAAATACAAAGCCAAGTGTAGTAAGCGTGTGGCTGTACTATTTATTGCTTTCCTCTGGGGAGCCATTTATCTTACAACTGCTACAGTTTACTTTCGGGAACGTGTCTGATTGTAACACTTGCAAATGCATATTTCAAAAATTGGCTCAAATAATTTATGCACTCACACTTCCAGATCATACATTATTTTTAAAGCTTCCCTTTTCACAACGATGTTCCTCATTTTCACTAAAACAAAGCAGGGGGGGCGGGGGGGGAGGGCGGGAAGCCCACCTGTGATATACCTAAAGGGAAACCTATGTAAATGCACAATAAAATTTCCATCATGTTGCTCTCAATATCACATTAGGCCTTTTGTGCCACAACCTACACCATGCGTACTAAGACAAAAAAATAAAATAGCAAAGGTAGAATTCAGTATAAATTACTACAAATTTCATTCTTGCTTTTCGTCCATAGCTGCCGCATGGCAATGGACTGAAGAGAGGACAGAAACAAGGAGACATGCCGAACAAAGGCTCTGTGAAAAAAAACACATGGAGAATAACTATTTGCCTCATTCTGATCAAGTTCCTTGTTCAGAGTTAACAGGCCCCAATTTTCAATGATTTCTTGCCATCATATTTAACAAATTAAATCAAGGCCACAGTCACAAATATCAGGGTGTTCCAGATCATCTTTTCTCTGTGTATTTTCCCCCCTGTGCAAACCAAGGTTCGTGTTGCCAAGCATGAGCATTTCCCAGCAAACAGCCCTTACACAAAAGGAACTGTAATATTTGTGGTCAACTTTATGTTTGCCAGTAAGTCAACCAAAGTGATACATGATCTCCTGCCCCTCCATATGCCTATTTGGTTTAGGGCTCTATAAGCAAATTTTGGCATAGCAAAGGCCATGTTATCATATTTTGTCAAATATCACCTACTTATCAATGAGGGAATATACCTCAGCATTTACAGTAGGCTGGCTACCCAAAATTAATGACAGATATCTTTAGGTGTGTATTTCTGAAGGACTGAGAGCAGACGATAAACCATTGCACTGCAGGGGTCACTTTTGCAATTGTGCGCATTTGCAGGGAATCTGAACATCCTTTCCAGAGCGAAACATGCTCTGCGTCTTTCCACTAACTTAGCTCCTAAGCTCTCCAGAACCATCTGTGTAGGGTGTGACAAATCCCTCATCCCCGTCCTTCCCAAAATCTTCACCATCCTCATGAGTGTGTCCTGATAAAACTCCTGCATGAGAGGAAAGAGGGTCACAAGCGCCTCTCGCAAAACCAGAATTGGGCTGCTTGCTGTCTTCTCCAGCCTGAAAACTTTCCCTGTCAAAAGGTTTTAGAGCAGGAAAGCAAGGGGTAATTTACAAAACAACCCCCAAAAGTTTCCACTACACTTGAACTTTCTTTTCTGTGGTAAAAAGCAGATGAGTTTGATGTTTATTATCAGTTTTTCCTAGTCATTGTGCAGAGTTAATGTAACTGCCATGCTATAGTAGTATACATCTGCTCTTTGAAATGCACTGGTGAATGTCAGTTAGGCAGCATTTATGCTGTTCATGGTGTCAGAGTTATTAACAACCCCTTCATTTTCAGTACGCAATGAAACAATATATTAAAAGTCCCCTCAGAACATGCCAGAAAGGGTTTAAACGGTAGGGGAAAAAAAAAAACCCATAAAGATCAGGGCTGCATTTCAGCACATCATTTTGGGTATGGTAAAGTTTAAACCTGGGGCAAGATCTCACTAACTAACTAACTAGTTAAGCAAAAGTGCCTGGGCTACACGCCGGCATGGAGATGAGGATGGAGAAGCATCGTTTGCTGAGGCTTTGGACTGGAGACACCTGAACTACTTGGATTCCCTTTTGTTCTCCATTTGTCCACCCTAAAGCCTCTCTTTCTCTCTTTTTTTTATTCATACAGCATTGAGTTTCATTAAATGTTTATGACCTTATTACAGGATACAGTTTTAGATTAGTATAATAAAAGGGAGTTGATAAAACTTCATTATCTGTGGTGACAGAGGAAGAATAAAATCTTACACCTTGAAGTTTGTCTGTAACATTGGTTGTAATAACTTTTTTAAAACCCAAAGCACACACACACACACAAAAAAAAAACCTGAGAAGCCAAATTCACTGTTACCGGATTCAATGTCACAAAGTGGCCTCTGGAAACTGGCATATCAAGCATATAAGGAAAACTTTACTAAAGCCACAATTTCTTTGTCACCACATATATTATTTCGGGGCAACACCTTTTTGTTGCCTGTGTTACTAGGGTGGGAAGTATACAATGGTTAAAATACAGGAGCATCACCTCAGCAAGGACAAATTTATACCTGACTCAGGCTGCGGAGCCCGGAAATTCCTGTGATCTTTTCCTTTAAAAAATAAATTGCAGGTACTTTAATCATTTATCAGAAGGAAAAGTGTTTGTTCCAAAGGCATAGAACAAGGCTTTAAAATCAAACTCTGCTCATCTTCAGCTTCTGAGTGAATGCAGAAGTAATAAGGATTTTAAGATCTGCAGGGGTGTTTTAATTCCTTTACGTTCTGCAGGTGAAAAAAAAACAAAACCAAAAAAATCCAAACCTCTTTTCCTCCTTCTTACCAGGTGTGCAAGAAGGGATGTTTTGACAAAATCCAGTTGTCAGTTTTGAGTTTTATAAAATAAGAAAAAAATATTACCAATGCAAAAATGCTGTACTAACAGCCCCTGCAAAATACTGGCCTCTTCCCCTCCCATGGCATTTTAGGAGTCCGATGTTGTTCAGAGTGTGAATCCGGCCAGGCTGTGCAGCAGCAATGCTGAATCACCTCCTGTCTGACCGAAATGCACGCGGCCCCGAGTGGTGCCACACGTCCCACGAGGTCCGGGCTCTGACACCCCCGAGGAGGGGTTTTGAGCATGGCAGCATCGAAGGGGCACAACCGAGGGCAGGCAGGGAGAAGGAGGGAATCGTGCCGTCAGGGTTTGGAATGGTTTCTGTGGGGGAACCTGTTGTCCAGGCTCCTGCAGAAGGTCTGACCAAGACCCGTCTCATCCGAACACATTGGACACGGTATGAGAAACTGGTCTCAATGGGTCCTTTGAAATCAGAGGGCTGGGTGAGCTGCCAGTGACCCCTGAGTGTGGGGGCAATCAGCCTGACTGCAAAGGGTTGAAAAGAAACAGAAGGTGGTGGCTTCCCCAGCTACCTTGCTCTGGCTACACCACCCCCTCATTGCCCCCTCTGAGCCTCCATGTATTTCTTGTGCTTCCTTCATTTCTCACTCTTCTCCCCAAAAAGAGCCACCTCCATTTGAGGGCCAGGCAAGCCATGGCCCTGCTTGCCAGCTGTGGGCTCCCGATGTGCTGGCAGAGAGCAGACACCCGCATAAATGCCTCCCCTCTCCCCACCTGCTTCCAGTCATGAAAACTGAGGGCACTGCTTGTTCCGACTGGTTGCCCCTCTGTCAAATCTGGGCAAAACGCTGTCTGGGGCACCCAGAGGGTTGGGAGCTGGTGGAGAGAGGGAACGGGAGATGGCATGTAGTTGGGGTGTCCCCTGGGCCTAGCACGGCGTGCGGGCAGAGGAAGAAAGCTGAGCACCCAAAGAGAGAGGCAGGTGTGCAGGGGGAAGGGTGAGGACATGAGAGACACAGGGCAGGATGAGGCACTGGATGGGAAAAGCTGCGCTTAAGGAGCCATTTTCATATCTGAGACAGGCAGAAGGAGCACGAAGCCCCTTCCTTCCTCATGGCAGCATGGCCTGTGTGCTGGCATCATTCCTGTTTGGAGAGCCTCGGCCGCATCTGCTCTGCAACGTGCTAGGGGGGATGAGTGCAGTTGTCCTAGGTTTAATGCTGGTTTAATTGCATTTTGACTAGCAGCGCTTTGCATCGCCAGGGATGGGGAAAGCTGGTTCTCCCTTCGCCCACCTGAAAATGCATCTTCAGTTTGTGGTCCTGGTCCTTGCTACCGCTCCAGTTTGGGCTTTTGGCATGTACTTGGCCTTGCAGCTGCAAGCACAAGGGCTAGAAACAGCTCTCATTTAAAAGCCTCTTCATATACAAGCAGAAATGCTGTGAGATTTGGCAAAATCAGGAGCTTATTTGCTGTGCCATTTTTTGTAGAAGTTAAAAGGGAAGCTTAGAGCGTTCTTGATCCTGAAAGGCCCGATAGCCAACTTCTTGTACTAAAACAGCCCTGTTGCACACACAGGATCACAAATGTGTAAAGTCTAGACAGTACGCGTTCTAGAGCCAACAGCCCCGTTTTATAAATCTCAGGCAGGTCTAGGCTTTGGCTCTCCCAACTGGCACGTGTGCTGATGTCCCACTGGGGCATCTGGTGCTAGAAATGCAGCAAGCCAGCACAGAAACTTTTGTTCCTACCTGTGAAAAAGATTGGGAGGTAGAAAGAGGAGGTTGGAGGGAGAAGGGAGATATTTAAATGGTCTTCGAGTAAGGTGTGTTTTCTGAAAGTGGAAGCAACCATCTTGTGGTTGCTTCTCGATGGTTGGAAGCAACCATCTCCCACCCTATAAGAAGCTAACCTTAGGTACAGTTTGTACATCAAAATAAAATTTCAGTTCAATGTCTTGAATGGAAACTGCTCGACATGAAAAAGGCAGTTTCACATAGGTGTCATTAGGATTTGGGGTTTCTGCCCACATGCAAGAGAGTGGAAAGTTGCTTTTAAGAGGTTGTTGGAGCAGCGCCGTTTGATACATCGGTTTGTGGGACAGACTGTGCCTCCGAGGGTTTAACTAAGGTTTTAACTTAGTGTGGCTTGAGCCCCAGGGGAAAGAGGGGGTTCAGCGAGTACCTGCCAAGGCTCCTCAAAGGCAGAAATGAAGTTGGTGCCTATTAGTCAGAAACCACCACAAAGCTGCGGAGCCAGAGGATGCTGAAGCCTGGGGTGTGCTATGTAACACCTGCCAGCTTTCAGCACAACCGTATCCTATGAGGCTGTTTCCACTTGCATTTGTGGTTAGCAAAACCAAACCCCAAATCTTCAGCAATTAACACTTTTTCTCTAAAGCTTCTGCTGAAAAGGGCTGTCCCTTGTACAGCTGAATCCCAGGGAGGAAAACAGAGGCTGAATGCTCGAACTGTCTTATTTTATGGGGGCTTTGGTTTCAGGAAGGACAGATGTAGCTCAGTGATGGGGAGAAAGGGATCAGGGAGATGAAAAGACGGCGTAAGAAAAGGAGATCGCTAAGAATGCAGGGCCTCCGCAGAGTAAAAATCTTTCTGGATACTCAAATTCCTTTGAAAATCCAAAGCCGTAGGGATAAGGCAGCAAAGTGCCTTCCTCTTAGCTTCTTTTAAAATACCCTGCAGTCTGTGATCATTTAAACAGGGGTTAAGGAGAAGGATTAATTCACACTCCCCTAAAGCAGCCTCATGCCTGAAGCCCTGCCTGCTCCATCCTGTTTCTCCCCCTGTAGCCCAGTTCATACGCACGCAGAGAGCTGTAGCCCAAGCTCCATCCTTCGGCTCGCCCTTTCTGTGGCTGTGTGGCCTGGAAATATGCTCACATCTCCAGAGATGCTATTTCACCACTCTCCATGAATTTTGCTGCCCAGAGGATGGGGTCTGTCTGCTCCCGAAGTGGGGAGAAAGCCTTACAGACCTCGACTTGCTGCCAGGTCAGGGTGCAGCGAGGGGAAGCAAAGAGGTAACAACTTTTTGGAGGGAGGGGGGTCTGCTCTGCACCCTTACCCAGTGAGGAGGGGAGCTGTTGAAGAGCTGCTTCTGCAGGTGCAGGTTCCTTCTGGCCTCTCTCCCTGCCCCAGAGCAATATAGACTCTATGGACATAAGGTCTTTAAAAAGCTGTGGAAACAAAAATGTTTTTAAACTTGAGTGTCCCATGGGTATTCCTCTTTAACAAGAGAAACTAGAGGAATCCAGGCACCTGGGAGCAGAAGCAAGTATTTACGTATGAGCTGCATTTATTAGATTCCCTTTCATAGTTGATCTCATTGTTTATTTTTTTAAGGGGTAAAACAGTTTAAAAACAAACCCTCTTTGGATCCACAAGTGTTTCAGGTTGCTCTAGACCAGGCGTCCCCAGTAATCCTGCTGTTTTAACTGCAAACACAGTTTATTGCAGACCTGTTCCCCATCAAATATATTAAATGTCCTAAACAGGAAGCCCTGGCTTTGCCTCACTATTAAATCAAGAGAATAAAACAGGGGGAAAGAAACTGCCCAGTGTCGTCAGCTGCAGAGCTACTGGGCCATTCAGGAACATTATAGCCCTCCTGTGTCATTAACAGGTGGCGGAGGTGGGAAGAGAGAGGAAAAAAAGGGAGAAAAAACCATCTATGCACAGCACTCACAGCAGCTGAGTCTGTCCCCTTCTCCTCTCCAAAAACGGGAAGGCTTGGATGAGAAGCCCACATGCTCGGAAAGAGGTGGAAGCAAATAAAACACATTAGTTAAGCAAAACCCCAAATGCAAGCTTACACACATGCAGTGTTTTTGAGGACTGGCGTGTTGCAAGGGATGCGATGGTCTAAATTGGGTCTCCGGTGTGATTCCTTGCTGCCTGAATTAAACTGACATGTCTCCACGGCTGCTGTGGGACCTGCCAGTGCCGTAGGTCAACGGCTGCATGGCTGGTATCTGTACATCATCAGTGTGGGCAGCAATATATATATACGTAAGGCCTTCCTGCTGGAATGAGCTGTTGGGAAAAAGAAACCAGAACACTGGCTGAAAGCAGGGATGGACAGATTCAGACAGTTTAGGCCCATTTTGCCTCCTGAGAGCAACTGGTGATCCTTAAGGTATTTTGATGGTGGTGTTTGACCTTCATAAGCCCATCATCAGCTGCACCTTGCTGACCAAGCAGGCTGGGGCTGACGCAGCACGTCCACCTAGGCACCTCCAGAATGATGTTTAGATGTGATCCGAGATTTCCTGGGGGGTTTCACACTATCCCGTATCCATGGGGGGTGACTCCAGTGCTGTACTGGGAATGCTTTTTCAGAAAGCCTTCCCGCTCTGCTGTCGTTATCCTGGCAGCGAGCGGGTGCCGTACCTAGCCATGACACACGCGTACAAGAAAGAAGTCCTGTAATATTCTTGCACAACTGATGTTGTCAGTTAGACTGCATTCCTGCCTTTCAGTTGTCAGCAGTGTGGAAAGAAGATATTTATCGCATTAGCCCTGCATGATCAAGGAGAAGCTTGGCTGTTTAGGGATGCTTCATTAATGAATGCTAGAGGACATCTACCCCTCCTAATGTACAAGTGGCTCGTTACTGAAAAATGCAGGGAGATAAACAGCCAAGTCCTCTGTCTTCTGTGGCTGTTGAGTAGGTGTGTTACACTTGACATGGGTTATTTATGAGTCTCAGATAGTGCCCAAGGCTAAACCTACCATTGCCATTAAAAAATAAAAGCAGATGTAACCGACAGTGTTTTTCTGCTGCCATTTTAATAACAAAAATGTCTTTCACATGACTTAAAAGGCCCAATCCAAAGTGAATCAAAGTCGAGGATAATTTTTCTATTGACTTCAAAGGGTTTGGGATGAGGCTTAATAATGCAGCTGGTACCTCACCGCCCTCTCTCTCGCCCTCCTTCCCCTGCACTCACCTGGCTGGAGGCGCATCGATACCTTAGACAAAACCAGTGCTGTCTGTGTGACTATGGCTGCCTCTCTGCTCCTCGCGAAACGTGCTTGGCTGTGGCTGGAGAGCTCCCCCGGCGGCGTCCTTCCTCGAGCAAGGTGCCAGTGCCCCACGGGGATGCTGCCTGGGAGAGCGACGAGCCCGAGGCATCTTCTTCCCCGGCTGCCTCTTTCTTAGCAGCGCATCGACAGCTCGTGTGAAGCTCAGAGCGGGTCAGCTGGCCCACCTTCCCCGGTCCCGGATGCTGGAAATGCGTCCCTCTCCAAAATGCAGATGTGGAGGCGTGCTGCTGTAAGGGAAGCCCTTCCCTAGGGCTTCACCTGCCTGCTTTTCTCCCTCTCCCCCAAATCCTCGCACACCTACTAAATTCAACCCACAAATAGTGGGGGGGAAAAACCCCCAACTCATTAGCAAATCACACTTTGTGTTAAACAATGATATGTGTTTACATCTGTGGCATTCCCTGCAGCTCGTTCAATCCTGCTACAACTGAATGAAGGACAAGCCTGCCATCAGAAGGCGTATAACAACCCTATAGCCATCACACACCATCCTATGGCAACCTTTTCCACTCCAGCAAAGGGGAGCACAGCAGGCGGGAAGGGGGACGTACGCTTTCCATACCTTGCTGTCATGCTGCTCGCTCCCTCTTGCGCCAAAGGCCTGGATTTTTACCATCCAACCTTAATTTATTTCCACAGCAAACCACAATATGGAGGCCCTCGTAACTGCACGGCTCTGCGAGTTGGATAGTTAATGCTTCTAATTAAAACCGAAGCAGCTCCAAGTGCCTCCCAATGCCTGCTGGCAGCCTGGCTGTGGGAGTGGGCTCTGCTGTCCCCCCCGACCCGCACAGCTCTGCTGGGGCTCGGGAAGGCGCCTGAACCCACCCCGGCCCACGGGCACACTGCAAGCAAGAAGCCAGGCACGCGATGAGCCTCACCAGAGGCTGCAAAACCACCAACAGCAGGGACGCACGCAAGCATGTGGCTGGAGTGGAGCCTCTTGAAACAAAGTTGAGGAAACTCCAGCTCCTGACAAGCTGTGAGTATTTTAACTCTCCTAACATGCAAGAAGGCATAAGGGCACCGAAGTACGCAGAGCTGTCCCCAAACCAGAGGGGCTGAGGGGTCGGTGGTAAGACACCCTGGCTGCGGGGAGCTTTCTGGGGCAGGGAGCTGCGGTGGGGGAGAGGAGCGCATCAAAGAGCACAGGACACCCGACGGGGCTTGCTTGCAAAAACTGCTTCGGAAATGAAATGACTGAAAGCGCTCCCCCGCCTCCCTCCCCGCTTGCGCTCGCTGCCTGCTGCCAACACATTGCAAGCGCTCTGCAAAATGCTGCTCACTTGCTCTGCGGTTGCTCGTGAACAGCTTGATTTGGATGAGAAGAGAGAATTAAAACAATCTTCTGAAGAAGATGAACGACTTGCAGCCAGCGCTACCTTTTTCTTTCTTTTGTTCCTTTTTTTTTTCTTTTAAAGCAGTGCTACTCTTCCAAAGGCCAAGTCCTCAGGACACCATAAGCACCAGTGCATTTGCAAGCAGGCAGTCGCTGCTCCTGAGCTCCCCTTTTCTTGTGCCCGCTGCGCACAGGGAACACGACACCAAAATAAATTTGTCTATGACTTCTACCAGCTCCAGCCCCTGCAGGCACATCACCCCCCTGCAGAAAGGATACATTTGCCCTCCAGCAAGAGGTTTCGGCAGCACTGTGCTCAGGTGAATCACGCTGGATTTATCCTGTCATGCCATGTACCAGCCCCAGGAAGGGTTAAAGCGAGCCCTCCGTCCTTAAAACCAGAGAGCGCCTTGCTACTGAGAATGAAACTCCTGCAGCGCAGGCAGACACCCATTTTAATGACTATACTTTGTTGCAATGTTACCAGATATTTTAAAGAGCATATCACTCCAGCAGAAGCCACTGCCATCTGTGCTTCCCCAATTAGGAATGCAAGCAAATATGTATTTTACAGTAACATCAATAAAATGTAATGCACAAGTGATGTATCTTTGGTTTTTTGTTTTTTTTAAAGACACAAATTAGGGAACCAGTCAGTCTTGAAACTGTGGAATTCCCTTGCAGGAAGAACAGGGTTTTGTAACCAAAAGAACAATCCAGGCAGGGCCTCCATTGCATGGATTTTAGTTTTCAAAGCAGAATAAATGGGCTTTAATTTCTTTTTTTTTTTTTTTTTTATGTATCATCAGTTTGAAAACATGACCTACAATTTAAAAAAACAAACAAACAAAAAAAACAAAAGAAAAACCCCTGCTGCTTGCCAGGCTATTCATTAGTGAGCATCCCGTACAATGCGCCTGAAGCCTGCCTCCTGTCAGCGGACAGGTGCTGAGCATTTTCCAAAATTACGGGTCTTTTTTTTCTTTCCACTGCTGGTTCAGATCAGTTGCCCACAAGATGAGCTGCCGTAATTCAGTGATTTGGAGAGGAAAAGGCTTTCATTTCCCTGCTTACGTGCAAGAAGGAGATCTGGGTGCTCTGCAAATATTTTTGGTTATTTCCAGAAGGTCCTTTCCCTGATGGAGCTGGGCCATTGCCCTCCCCATCTCCCAGCTCCCTGGAGAAAGCAAGAAAAGTTGCAGAGGGTAGGAGGAGAAAACACCAGGGAAGAAAAACCAGCACGGCAGAAGAGGAGAGAGGGTGGAGGTCCCGGTGCAGGGCCGGAAAGCCTGGTTCCTGGGGGGACGAGAAGATGTCGGTGGGGTGAGGCTGGATACGGTGGGGGACGCCGGGTACCCCGGCATCTCTCGCTGGCGATGCTTATCAGGCTGCAAAGTTGCAGGGCGAGGGCTCACTGCAGGCTGGGGAGGTGTTTGAAGTCGGAGGGGAGCCGTTAGAAACCTCCAGCCTGCCGAACAGCGCTTTGCACTGCGGTCACTTGCCCCTTTCTGCCTTTCTTCTTTTCTTTTTTTTTCCATCCAACTGTGTCTTAAACTGTTTTTGTCGAGCACGCGGCCCCCGAAGGGGAGGGGGGACCAACCCCAACAAAGTAAAACAGCAACATATTGTCTGCGACTGCCAACAAGGCATCCCCTCCCTGTCTTGTGCTTAATGCAATAATGAATCTTCCCATAGGAGCTTTTGTGGTTAAGGGCTTACTGAATAATAACGTAACACAGAATACACACAAAGCCACATTTCTCTCTCTCCTCCTCATTTTTTTTTTCTAAAATACACATCTGATCAAAAGCCAGGCTGCAATTAAAACACAGCATAGTTTGTTTTTTTTTTTTCACCCCAATGCCACTAGATGGTATATCATCAGCAAATGAATGCTAAGACAGCATAAATATTTTCCCCATAATGGTAATGATAAAGGTCATACTTTGTAACTCTGCATCGTGCTTTAACACTTCGGCCTTTGCAAAACACTTGATGTTAAATTACTCTGCAGGTAACAGCTGTGTGTCACACGGAAGGGTCTTACCTGGTTCACAACACAGGGAGACAAGCACAGGACCTGCCTTGCTCTGCCCGAGTTTCCCATTTCGGCATTCCCCGACCCCGTCCGTAGTTGTGTTGCACTCACGCGTGCATCCCCTCCACCAGCTTAACCACGAAAAACTTTTGGCCACCAAAGATCTCGGAGCATCCCTACATGATGCTGCAGAGACCCAGGAACGACGGGCCTGTTCATGACGGGGAAAGCTGCCAAGCTGCAGCTGTCTTTGTCCAGTTTTTTCAGCAACTTAATGGCAGAGAGAAGAACAGAATAAAGTCCTTCTGTGGCTATAGAAGTCCTCCCTATGCTGTGACTTGCTCTATGGATGCATATTAATGTACTTGAGAAACTCCTTGACATACCTGGAGGCTACATGCCACCTAATGGAGCAGATACTGGGGAATAAGCCCCAACTAATCAAAGCGAGGGGAACACGAATGAGACCGAGATGTGAGGACCTCACAGATGTTCACCATGGGGTGGCTAGTGTCAGTCCTGGCATTTGAGAAAATACTCACAGGACCAGAGCATTAACTCTGTTTTCAGTCTCTTTTTGACTAAATCCAAGTACAAAACATTAAGCTGTATATTGATGTCCAGAGATCCCTTTTCAGTCCATCGGTGAAGAGGGACATTCTCAGCACGAACTTCTCGATTTTCCTCAGCCTGAACATTTTCAAACATGAAAGGAAAACAGGTCACCAAATCTTCAGTCTCCATATACCTTCCTATACGCTAATAGTTATGGTCTTCTTGTGGGATACAGATGCAATATCTCACTTGAAACCCTGATAGGAGTCACTCACATGCACCATTAAAATTAATTATGTAGCTGTAGAGATCTCCCTGAGCCTTGCTAATAAAGAAATAATTCAATATGACAGTCATCTTCATTTCTATCTCAATCACAGCATGTAAGATTGGAAATACATGTGTTTCACTTCAGTTAATTACTCTGGGCACACACACAAATACATGTGCTCCACGATTAATTACTCTGAGCTCAGTGAGCTTCGCAGGGGCTCCACCATAGTCAACAAAAACCCTTTCTCTGCAGTTTGGCCCTTCATTTCCCTGTGCCTGCTTGGGAGCCCCTTCCAGGGAGAGGTGGGCACGGGGTTTTTTGGTGCTCTGGGAGCCACAGCCATGCGATGCAAGCGGGTTAGGCAAGGTAAAGCGCCCACCTTCCCCCTACTCACAGCCACCTCTGATCTCAGTTGAAGACAAAATACCAGGCGAGAGGGAGCTCAGGTCTGGCCAAGCACAGCTGCTCTTATCTCCTTGGGTAGGAGAAGAAAGCCTTGGCACCAGCGAGCAGCTCGAATCAAAGCCTCTTAAGTTCCTCCAGAAAAAGTTTTGCGTGGGAGCCAGCCCAGAGGAGCTGCAGCTCTAGAGAAATGCCTTCATCACTGCCTCCCAGGCTGCCTGCACTCCTACCCTCCAGAAATGACCCCGCTTAGCCAGGACAGTTTCATATATGTCAAGAAGGATGTTTGCATGGTTTCCTTCAGCTGTTTCTCTGCTCACTGTCACACAGGGCTTGCCAGATCTCCTGGGCTTGGTCAGCGCAGGACAGGGCAAGCAAGATGAACCACCTGCAGCAAAGGAGAGCTAAGGGAAGCATTAAGGAAAAACTCTTTAGTGATAGGGGGACAAAAGCATGGGAATAGGTGAATTGTCTGTGGAGGTGATGGCATCTTGGTTATCAGCATTTTCTAAGGTTGGAGAAACTTCTCAGGAATGACCTAAGCAGCACCTGCAAGTCTCAGGACAGAACCTGTCATCTTCAGGAGTCTCTTCTGACCACGCTTGCTGCAGTTCACCAGGGGCCTTACATCTCACCGGGACTCAGACGCCCCTGTGGCACCAATAACCAGTATAAGAAATTCTGACCCATTCAGGAATTTTACACACTGATGAAATTTGAGTTGAAATTAAGTCCTGGTTGCAAATGACAATCAGGATATTCTAATTCCCACCATGGAAATTCAGTAGATCCCATTCAGAAGACGCTAGCTGCTGCATTATGTTTATTTTGAATTTAGAGGCTTGTGCTTAGCGACAGGTTGCCAGTGTCCATCTGTAGCTTGTTTTTTGTTTTCATCCATGCTGCACATTTGTGTGACAAGACGTGGGCATGTTCAGCGTGGAACAAACCCGCTTGTTTTTCACCTCCAGTCTACCCACAGGGAAGGCTTGGCAGATCCCAAGCCTGGCAGCATTTTCCCCATAGGCACCTGGTGAGGCTCAGCATCTTCATCCACCGCCCCAGGCATGCCGGGGTCAGGCAGTAGCGGGCTCTGCCCTGTGCAGGAAGGCTATTCTGGCTGGGAGCAAAAAATCCCCTAAGCCTTAATGCTCCGAAAGCCACGACGTCCTAATCTTTCAGCTATAAAAGACGTTAGTCCACTATGCTCCTCATAGCCTCACCCGTGGAGCAGAGGATATTTAACAGCTGGGTCCACAGGCCATGGACATTTGGGCATTAAGCCCAGTCGGTCTCCCCCAGGCTTGCCAGGCCCCTTAACCAGGGCTTTACAGCCCACTTGCATCCTCATCCCAGCACCGGGTCAGCAGACGAAGTGCTGGGTTAGTGTCTGCCAATCCTCTCATGGCTCTTCCCATTGCCTCGGTACCCACCCTGCAGGCTTGAAGCTGGGCACTTATTAATTACCTTGGTCAATTAATTAAACATCCTAATTCCCTTCCCCCTCCACGGCCTTTCCTAGCATTTAGGAGAAACATTTAAACGTGTTATTGGTCCATGCCCGAGTGCCCCCAGCGATTTAAAATTCAGGCTGCCACAAGCTGCTCACAGGAAAGAGGATGGGGAGACCAGGCTGGCTTTTGCAGCAGACTTGGGGATTGTCAGAGTCCTTGGGGCAAATTCAGCAGTACACGTGTACACAGTTAACCAACGGGTACGTTTCAGTAACAGAAGAGCCTCCTTTAGTTGAAAGAAATAAAAGTTAATGATTTTTAACGCAACTTGCTTAAGGGATGAAGTGATGCATGTTTTGCAACTGCAATTACAAATAAGAAAGGAGGTCTGCCTGGTCTCAAAAATAAGCAAGTGGTAAAACAATGCTGATATACCCCTCTGAGTCACAGAAAGCAAGCTAGCTAACACACAGTGCATCTTGCAGAAGCCTGAAGTTTGGTTTTCTGCTCTCTCCTCTGCAGAGAGGAGCTCCCCACCAGGGCACTGGGACAAAAAGCCCCAGGAGGGACACAGTGCGCATGAAGCCGGGGCTGGCTGCATGCAGCCGCACCGCACCCCAGCCAATGCGCAGAGTGCTCCTCGCCAAGAGCCGTGCCCAAGACACCCTACTGCGGGTGCCAAGCACTGCACGAGGCATGCGCTGCAGTCAGATGGCAACGTAGGAGATCCAGAAGTTGTGCCAAGGCTCTGGCTGGGGCGGGGGAAAGAAAAAGGAAAGAAAATCAAATAGTCACCCACGCAGAACAGCCTTTCTTTGCAGGCTCGTCGGCAATGGAAAGCTCATCGGTGTGCCCTGAAACAGCACCTGAGCATTCCAAAAACAGCAGAGAGAAGAGCCAAGCAGGTGGCTGCTTTGCCAGCTGCCGGCCTCAGTTGCACGGGTGTTCCTTCTGCAATATGCACTTTTTAGGAAAACCTTAAAAGAAGTGGCAATCTCTCCCCCTGAGCACAGAAGACAACACCTTTGAGGCTCTTCTCTCACTAAATTTAAATTTTCACAATAAATTCAGCTACAGGAAAACAAAGAACACCTTGATGGCAGCACATTTGTATGTGAAACTTTGGCAACGCCCTTCCAAGCAGCACACCTGGACGAGGCTGCAGCCTGGCTCCCTGGGGAGGCATGCAGGAGAGCAGGGCAAGCAGCTGACACGTGAGATGGGTTCGGTGGGACGAGACCAAACGTTAGAGGAAGCCTGCCCCACATGCACAAACGCTACAGCATTGGTGTTTTCAGAAGTCGTCCCCTGGGAAACAGGAAAGTGAGCAAGAATAGGTGAAAAGAGAAACTGTTGGTTATTTTTACAAGATGTCCATCCCCTGCACAGGTGATATGAGAGCTGACAGCCCGCTCCTGTTGTGAGGACTATATGCAGGCTCTGCTAGGCCAAGAAGTGGCAAAGCCTTTGTCTGTCCTTAGCTCTGCCCTGAGCCGTCATGTAACCTGGAGCAAGTCCCTTCCTCCTCATGTAACCCTATGTAGGCAGAAAGATCCTCAAGGGAGAGATTTTTTGGCTGCATATGGCACCTGAAAGAACCTCATCCCTCCTGAGCTCCTGCAATCTACAGCTGTGCTGTGGGGCTGCAGGTATCGCTCCCTCCGCAGGAGCAGGAATAGCTAGTGGGACTCATATATGCTTACTATTCATGCCCCATGTTCACTAAAGGATTTTCTTTTGTGGGTTTGTGCCCCTTTTTGCAGGTCTTACTAATGAGGAAGGAGATAGAATGAATCCATAAATTATTATTATTTAATTATTATTGGTTCTATAAATATATTTGGTATTCTTGTAATTGTCTTGTTTGTTTCACCTCTGTTTCATTCAATGTGCTAGTATTGCTTGTGACTTCAGCCTCAGTCTTGGGACACCACCTTGTTTTCTAGATATCTCATTGGAGTTCAAAAGCTCATGGTAGTGGGCGAGGTAGAAAAAAGTGAAAGCTGAGCACTTTCAGCTGGGAAAAGTGAGAATGCAAGCCCTAGATGCTGAAACACTGGCAGAAGAGAGGTGGGGATTATGATGGACTGTAATGTCTTTTTCTCATTTTTAATCTCTGGATGCTTATCATTTATACTTCAGCTTTATGCTTTTTTTGAATGCCTGGACTTGATTGCAGATATTGGTTTGCTGTTCGTGGTAAGAAATGGGACAAAATGTGCTACTTTTTTTTCCCCTCTGTGCATAGAGTCTGACACTGGCTATAGCCTGAACTGCTTAGCAAATAGAAGCCCTACCAACATGAAGTTTTACTGGGTACAAGCAGACAGGTACCCCCACTTCAGTACTGATTTAGAAGGAACAGCCATCACTCATGTATTTCCCCTCTTGATTTTGATATGAGTACCACCAAGTGGCTTAAGATTTTGGAAGCAGCACTCAGGAGGCTGCAGAGCCTCACTTCATAGCCTTGCTCTGACAACAGAAATTCTGAAATAATTCTTAAAGGGTTTTTTTTTCTTGCCTAATGATAGTAGACTGAACCCTAAGTTTTAAGGGTTTCAAATGTTATTAACCTTTATTTGCAAACAGTATGAGCTGAGAGACTTGCTGCAGGCATCAGGTTTCCATTCCCATACACTCAGAGCTTTTTCTGCAAAGTTTACTGTGTGAGGACAGATGGACTTTTTAAAGGCCTTCAGCATTTAAACTTTGGCTTTCATCACCCCCAAAGAACCACACTCAAATGTAATGAGGTGGTTATCAGAAGAAGTAAGACACCCCAACAACATGCTTGTAAAATCTGCCATCCCACTCATGGGAGAAGCCCATGCAGAGATGCATCTCACACTAATAGGCATCCATGCTGTCCTGGGCATCTCTTCCAGTCCTAGGAAACAAAAATAAATAAATATCACAAACTGTGCTTTAGAAGTGCCATGCTCAGGCTGTGGGGAGACAGCAGAGGTTGTGTTAGCAGTGTCCCTTTGAACTGCTGAGCTGCAGTGGTGGGACCCCTGGGGCAGGACTAGGGTACATGCAAAACAGCCCTGCTCATTTTGTTTAATCTGCGAAGTGCAGGATTGCCTGAGCTCTGCAGGCTTGGGGTATCATGCCCAGCCAAGTCCAGCTCACTTGGTGACATGGGTTTTGTTCACTCCTGCCCATGAAAAGGGGGGAGTGAACGCCAGCCCATGACAACCCACTTGTTCATCAAGTACCATCTAACAGCAGCTGTGTTGTGGCATGTTTCAGATACACTTCACTCACTACAGTATCCAGCAGTTTGATTACTGCCACAGTTAACCTTATTATTTGAAAAATCTGACCAAGCTGAATAGATGTGAACAGATCTTCTGGTTAACACTAATATAATAGATTGGCGAAAAAAAGAATCCCCTCCCTTTCACCCAACCTGTCCGCTTGTCAGGATGCTCTCCCCACTCATCCCATGCCCAACCCACTATTCTTCAATTCACACTTCAAAGGCTGCTCTTTCTGAGCCCACTCTTAACATTACACAGGCTTTGAAGTACCTGGGCCTCATCTTCATCACCAGTGAGGCAGTTATAAATAGAACCTTCGTCAGCAATTCTGCCTCTGGAGCTCTCTACCCATTTTCCCTGCCACACCTTGTTAAATACCTGCAGGAAATTGCCTGCTTCCCTGGGGTGCAGCTCTAGTGCCTTACACAAATGCAGAACTAGGATTAAAAAAGTTATTATTCTAACCTGGCTGTGTTTTCCACCTGCCTGCTCTGGTGTAAGGGACTGCAGGAGGTGTAGGGCAACAGACCCAAGGTGCAGCTCTCACTTTACATAGTTTCAATCAACAAGAGGCAGAAACCTCTTAAAAAGGTAACCCGGGCTGAGGCCCCAAGCAAAAACCCACTGAAACAGGCATTAAGACTCATTACTGACCTCCAACGTTGCTCCTGTGGCAATGCTGAATGAGGGAGCAATGCTTTATAGGCAGTAATTTTGCAAACATATCTTCTTCTGCCTATGAAAGTAGCACATCCCCCATTCTCCTGCACAATCCAATGGCTGGTGTGATTAAAACAAAGCCAGACTCAACTAATTTGACACTCAAGCAGTTCAGATTTAAAATAGTCTCTTGAAAAAATGCACTTTGCTGTTAAGCAGCAGCACATATGTTTATGTATGGATAATGAGCCTTGCTGGCAAGGACAATTAAGTCTCCTGTAAGCATCTGTGATCATTCTCCACCCGCATTTCAGAAAAAGGCTGCCTGTAAAATATTTTTCATTCTCTAAGGTAATTGTGCTGTCCCTTGTACTTGGCTCTTGTGGCTGCTACAGTGATTCTATAGAAGACTATTCCTTGCCATTTTCCTAATGTGCATTCCTATCTCAAAGAAGGATGGCATTCTTTGCTTAAAGTTAAGTGTATTTTAGCTTTAGTCTCCTTTTACATCGTATTTCTGCCTTGGACCTAGTCTTGCATTTAGTTACAAAATAAGCACAGCCTAAAAGGCTAGACTGCCAAGTACAATGACAATATATCTAGTAAGAATTGCTTTCACCCAGTTTGTTCCAGCTTCTTGATTTGGGCCCATCACATGCCCCAGCTGTGGATGAAACAGCTCATGGGATGTTGCAGGTGTACAAATTCAGCAAGAGGCCAATGGGAGCTCTTTCCATGGGGCTGGATAGGGCCAGCCTTGCTCAGGGACAAGACAAGAGGTCCAAAGCAGATGGGGCAACATCATTCATCTTTACTGCCAAAAGTGACCGCATTTCTGGGTATTTATGAGATTTTTTCAGCCCCCCACCCCCCAGGTGAGGAGCTCTTTCCCCTACCCCTGGAAAAGTGTCATATTTTACTAGCCAGGCTTCTTGCCAGCAGCGTGCAGGCCACCACAGGCACAGGCAGGGTCTCCCCTGTTTTTGCAGCCATGTGTGGCAAGGAAATACAGCGCTGCAGAAGGGGCCTCTGTGCCCCATCTCCCTGCTGCTCCCACGGGAGGGCAGAAGTGCTGTTGCATTTACACCAGCAGGATGCATTAGCGGCTTTTTTTTTTTTTTTTTAAAATAAAACTTTCCCTGCAGCTAGATGGAGCCAGTGCAGTATTAGTGTGCAATGGGCCTTTGCTCAGGCTTGAGCTATTTCTGACACCCTCCTCCACCCGGGGAATTTGCTGAGCTCTTCTCAACCAACCCTCCCAGAAATTCCTGCTTGCTCTAACCCTAGGGATGCCATAGGACTATACTGAAATAGCTCATGTTGCAAAGATGACGCATGGGTAGAAAGTTTTATCCTGGGTTGTATTACTATGATAGAAGCCAACAAGGGAAGGCATTATTTTAGGAGCCAGGCCTACCTTTGCAGGGCTAGTGATCCCCAGTCATCAAGCTATACCCATACCTTACCTAATCATTTAAAGAACAGCTGGACAGAGGAGTAGCAAAGGTGGCCCCGTGCATGCCAGCTCTCTTGCTTTTTAAAAACTTATCTATATGCACACACTTCTGGAGCAAAGAATAATCCAGCATGGTCCTGAGGAGTCCCCTTCTGAAAGGGTCTTTTCCCCTGCTCACAGCTATTTCACAGTAATACACCTTTGGTGTTAAACACTGGGTGTTTTTTCAAAGAAGCACACTTGGGAACAACTACTTAGCTCTGGACCCATCCATCTACTTACACCTGTCTCCACCTCTTTCCTCCTGTTATATTTTTGGCATCTTTAATATGTGTCAAATTTTCAACAGAAGAATAATAGTCCTGAATGAGAGGCTTGGGAACAGCCAGCCGAGAATGTGATTAAAGGACCAACTCCGCGGCATTGCACAATGAGGATCTGCACTCATGGTGCAGGGCTGCTTTGGGCATTAGTACCATGCAGTGCAGTTGTCTCCCTTTTTTCTTAAATTCCTTCTTTTATAAAAAGGATTCTATTATTTATTCACATTATGAAAGTTGAGGCTATCCCAAGCTCAGGTGAAAGCAAAAGGCAGCATTAAATTATCATTAAAAATGATAGAAGGTTCCAGGTCAAGTTGGCTATTGCAGATAAAGCTACTATCACCTCCCGTTAGTGACTGGGACTGAGAGCCAAGTGTTTCCATTACACACCAAGTAAGAAGCACTTTATAAATCACAATAACTCCTGACATGCAATAACATCCAGTCTTATTAATATAAACTGCAGGGACTTTTTTTAAAGTCTGCTGGCAGTAAAACCACCCCTTCCATAAAACGTTGGCATTCACACATGCCCTGCAGCTTCTCACAGCACCTTTAAGCACTAAAGATGTTCATTACCTCATACAATGAAAAAAAAGAAAGTGGGATTATATCACCACTTCAAAATACTTTCCCCTACCTCTTCCTAAATGTGAGTAAAGTTAGAAGGTGCTAGTTGTAGGCATCCCCAAAACCCACGGAGATACCCAGCTTAGAGCAGCCAGCCCTGGTCCAGCACCACAGTGTCTCCACTCTACTGATGTGCCACTGGTTTAGCACCCTGGAACACAGGTAGGTCCAAATACTCTGAATTAGGGCAGAAGAGCATTGCTCTCCATGCTTGCTTTCTCTTTCCATTTAGAGACAGCTGGGTTTTATTTTATTATTGTGTTGGAAAGGACTGCAATTCGGTCCAAGCAGCTTTTCCACACATGCCCTCGTCCCTGCTACCTTAGGGGTTGCAGGTGGGATCTCCTGTGCTGCAGGGAAAGGGCTGGAGGTTCCCAGAAACCGTCCAAACCCCTTCTTTCCCCAAGGAGCTTCAGCCAAGGCAACAATGTTTTAGCTCAGGTCCCCATTGCTGAGTGATGGCAGGGGGGTCCATGGCCACCAGGATCCCACAAACTGCCAGCCTCCTGCCATCCTTCCTCCTCCATCACTCTCCCTGCCACTTACCTGGGAGCTCATCTGTGCTCAGTGCCCATAGCATGAAGTCCTCCACCCTAGTGAGCATTTCCCTAACACAAATAAGTATCATCACAAGAAACATTGCCCTCTGGTGCAGGAGGGACATGCAAGTCCCCTGCAAGGGGAAAATCAGAGTTAACCACAAAGAGACAACTGGGATAGAGACAGCACCATGACCTCACTGGACTTCCTGCATCCATCCACCAAACAAACAGCTCTTTGTGGTACATACGCACAGCAAACATCTTGCAAGAGGCAGATGGTGTTGCAATATAAACACTAGGATAGAGAACAGCTCTGTGAGATACCATTTTTTTATCTTGCAAAAAGGGGGCTTTTTTTGAGGTTCTCCCCTTTCTGATTCAGGAGAACACACCACTATCAAAGCAGAGAGTTGGTGGTGCTTCTCTAGATTAGCCAACACCAAAGAAAGCAGGAAAGAGATCTGAGCCCAAATTGAGCAACAGAAGGGCTTAGCACAAGCTTTCCAGCATACCAGAGAGCCCCACCATTACCAACCTGTCTGAGGAGTTTCTCTTCTTGGTGAAGTCTTTCATCAGACAATTTCTGACCAGCCCAGCTGCTACCTTCCTCCTAAGAGCCTCACCAAACCCATCACCCCTGCTTAAATACACCTTGTGTTATAGTTAAAATGCTCATCAGGTGTTTATTTTACATAGTTTTGTGCCAATGCACCACAGCTGGGCGTCACGTGTACTAGCTCTGAATATTGATAAAGATACAAGAGGAAAGACCAGCCCTAAATTTCTGCTATTTTCAAGTGACTTTTGACGAGATCTGTCAGGAATGGCAGGATCACTTTGGAGGTCTGTTGTACCAATAGCTGCCTGTTGTGCATTATGCGTTGGGGAGGTACTAGCTGTAGTATCGTTTGTAAATAAACAAATTACTTGCTCGTGATTGGGAATGCTCCAATAAGGGCACTCTTAAAAATGTAATTAGGAATAACCCATTTTACAGTAAACTTTTGAAACTTATTGACGCACATCTGAAAGCCGATCTGCCTGCTCTGCTGCCTGTGGAAACGGCAGATTCTGCTTACACCCTCCCTAACGTACGCGCAGCCGTGCCCAGTTTCTCTGTTTCTGTTGATCGCCAGGGCCTCTCCGCGCGGCACTTGGTTTGCAGCTCCACGGCTCGTTCCTCCCCGCGCTGGCGGCTCCCGCACCGCGCACAGCGAGGGGCTCCCCGGCGTCGTTGAAACGTTGTCGGGGACGCAGCGCGCAAATGCCGCGGCGCAGGCGCAAACATCGCTACAAGCTTCATCTGTAATGTTAAACATTACAGGTGCTTTTTCGGGCAGTTTATTCTTTCTTGCTGCAGGAAATAAAACGTGTTTCCTAGCCGCACCGTGATGAAAAAGAGATTTTAGCACTAACTGGATGAAAGAAAAAATAAGTGTAGAAAGGGGAGAGGATTAACGCGTGGAAGCCCCGTGGGTCTCCTCAGGAGAGCAGGCGTTGGCCCGCGCTCCTCACCCCGCACCCCTCCGTCAGCGCCTGCGCTTCACGCCGGACCCGGCGCCGCGCCAGCGCCCTTCCCTCAGGCCTCCGCCACGCGCGCGCGCCCG
>Ga0065711_1029334_pt1 | contig 36628 bp, 25 predicted proteins | sample Hoacrofraction12_FD_59098 | JGI IMG/M metagenome (GOLD analysis project Ga0065711, IMG submission 59098) | Hoatzin crop microbial communities from Cojedes, Venezuela - Epithelial fraction 12 v2 (version 2) | ecosystem: Host-associated > Birds > Digestive system > Esophagus > Crop | place... | reverse complement strand
GGCTGGACCGCCGCGGGCAGAGGGAGAGGCCGCGTTCGGAGGAGAAAAAGAGAAATAAAATCCGTAGTCAGTGTCGTCACGCGGTGCGAAGGTGTCGAGCGGAGATTAAATCGGCACTGTATGTTGTAGGGGAACCTGTAGGAGAGATGCTGAAACAGGAAGCGTTTTGTTGAGTTTCTTTGGCTGTCACTGTCAGATTTTAGTCCTTTGTTTCGTGTTTAGAACAGATAAAACACAGAATTTGTTTTCTCCACACGCCTATGCAAACTAAACATTAAACTATTACAGGTTAGGAGCAGCGTGGATAGAAAATACACATGTATTAAAGGTCATAATTCTGAGACTGTAAGGGTTGTTTTGATTATTTGATTCAATTTCAGATTTAGTTTCTACCAAAATTATTAGATCGGATGCTGCTGTTACTGCAGAGGGTTTTCTTAGTTGTTTTGCATGGATAGTAACTCACTGGTAACCGGCAAATGCCACCAATCCCCCCTTTATTTATTTATTTATTTACTAAATAGTAGTTTGGTAGGTCTTCACAATTTTATTTGGTGTTTACATGAGCAGTCTTTTTAATTTAGTGCACAGTCAATCTCACAAATCGTTCAGCTGGCCTTTCCAAAGTATCTGACTCTAGGGCGTGTTAAATTGCTGGAAACTTTAAACAAACTTATTTGCCTTAACAAAGCAGATACTTGGAGCTCTGCATTTCCTTCTTACAGCTAATGATTCAAATGTTTCTGTTTTGATACTCTTGTTACCGGCATTGCAATCATGGAAGTTTTTTGTGTAATTTCCTCATTTTGTTTATTCTGACAGCTCAGTTGCTTTTTTGTGTAGCTTTCCAGTTTTGGATTACTAAGTGGTCTAAATATGGTGTTTTGATGTCTGTAGCATAGATTTGTTAGTAATTACTTTTTAAAAGATGGCAATATCTGCATTTAAATTACTATTTAATTTGCTGTAGTATAATAAATAAAACTGCTGTACTTTAGAAGTACAGCACATTCTCAGTAATCTCCAGCAATGCAGTAGGCTGTAGATTCAAACCTGACTTTCAAAATAAGCATACATTAGGCCTTTATTTCCTTTATTTCCTATATGACAGCATGGGTGGTTTTCAGAAGAGCATCTGGAGTGGAAGAAGCATATGTAACTAACCTCACTACAGTTTTGCCTTCTGTTTTCTTTGGGGTCTGATTCAAGTTACGCACTTCATACTTTTCTTCATTTATAAAAGGTTGTTGGAGGTGATCGGGTAGTTAAAAGAAAAATATTTGTTTAGTGTCTCTCATGTGCAAAGAGAAAGCGTTTCCTTGTGATGTATTTCAAGTAATCCTAATAAATTCTTACGTGGTACTGCTGGCTTTTAGTTTTGATTTTCCTTGAGGGAAATTGCATAGTATTTTTCTGTTGGAAAAGAGATTTACTTTGTTATTTCTGTTTAGAAACAACTGGACAGCCACTGCATTTATAAAAACAGGGAGAAAGTTTTCGTTTTGACAGCTATGTTCTCAGTCACTAAATGGAATGTTTGGGCTAACCATTTTTGTGCTGCAGGCTGAAAGTAGCTTCACTGAAGAGGAGGAAGAGAAACTTCAAATTGCTTTTTCATTGGAAAAGCAGGATCTTCATCTAGTTCTTGAAACGATATCATTCATTTTGGAACAGGTACCTACCTTGTTTCTATCCTTACGAATTGATAATTTTTCTTTTTTAATCAGATGGTAGATTTCAAAAACATAGAGGTCAAGTTAAAAAGGAATTAGTGAAAACATGTATCTGTAGTACATTATGTATGTTTTGGAGGCATGATTTTGTTGCTTTTCTTGCATGCCGTCCTGATTTGGACCGGACTCCTTGCATTTGTGGAATGAGTTTCGAGCTAATGTAACTAGAGGTGGTGGAAATGAGCTCTGCATGACTCCGATAGAAGTGTTGATAATTATGAGATACAGTCTCTCCTCTTATTCATTGTAAGCAAGCCAGCTATGCATTTTTTTAATTCCTGTAAGGAAAATATTGCATGGTGTTACTGAGCAGTGCTGAAGTTATGTGAAGTGTCAGTTGTGGAAAACTGTCATGCAGAGAAACAGTCTGTACTTAAGTGAACAGGCATACCTGGTGTAGCTCTGGTCTGAATGAGTGGGTGACTTGCATGATACAGAGCTAAATATCTTGTGAACAGAGAAGGTTTTCTGGTTCTACAGTCTACCACTACTGAGGCTGGTCAGCCAGTGTATTACCTGGTAAATATGGTAACTTTCTTAGAATTTGTCACAGCCATGATGTTGTCCGCCCGTTTCATGCAAGTATGTTAAGTGTAGTGTGTGCAGAGGGCATGCATGCTGATGGTCTGTTGCGGGACTTGTATCTTGTCCTTTCTCACGCATGTCAGTTTATGATTAGTTCGCTTCGTTAACACATTTCACAGCATGATAAAGAAAACAAACAACCCTCCCCATGGCTCCTATCTGCCGAAAAATCAAAAAGAAACCCGAGGTCACATCCAGAGTGGAATTTTTAATTTTCACCTCAATGAAACAGCAAACTTACCTGTTTTATTGCCTGGTCCTAATTTCATCAGGCTGCTTCATTTATGTGACAATTATTGAAGATGAATAGAGAAAGCAATTCAGTCTCCTCTAGGACTTACTTCTTTTGCGTTCAAAAAAAAAAAGAAAAGGAAGGATATTCATAACTGTTTAAAGAAGAGTCCCACATGAAATGCGTGTTGCATGAGGACTCTTTTGTGTTCCTGCTGATGGCTACACTTCTTAGAGTAGCTGCTTGTTCCATCAGAGCATAACTTTTAAAACACCCCTTTGGTGTATGGACACATTATAGATAAGAAGACTACTGCATGGTCTTTGCCGCATGTGTTCTTTCTTTTTGCTTTTTTTCCCCTGCCCTGGTGCTTGTGGAGTCCTGTTTTGCAAGTGGATACCAGCATACAACGTAGAGTGTTTGCCGCAAAAATTGATGCTAATAGGGATGTTATATCTAACTCTTCTTTTTTGGCAAACTGTTCCTGTCTTTTCAGACTATTACCTTGTTCACACTTGATTGAACAGTGTTAATTTGGAAAAGTTGTTCTTTCTTCTCAGTCACAACTGACTTCAAAGGCCGATTTTTTTCAATGATAGCTGCATTGGCATTATGCATAGTAGAAACGTACAGATATACTCAGATCTGGCTTTTATATGCATTTTTTCATAGTTTGTCTGCCTTGAGAAAAGTAATTTGTAATATTGCATGATGAGATGCAATTGAATTAGTTACACGTTTCTATCTTCTCAGTCAGAGGGCTAAGATGAACAGGATGCTTGCAGTCCCACAGTAGGGTTGCTGGTTGAAATATTGTGTGAACTTGGTGGCCATCTGTGATTAGCACATATCTGGCACAACTTGTAGAGCAGTACTCGACAACAGCAGTTATTTTTCCTTTTAACAGGCTGTCTATCATAATTTGAAGCCTGCTTCCTTGCAACAGCAGCTGCAAAGCATTCACCTGGATCAAGACAAAGCTGAAGCATTTGCCAGTGCGTGGACGGCTGCAGGTCAAGATACCATTGAAAAGTTCAGGCAGAGGGTTTTGACCCCTCAGAAGGTAATGTTTGTTTCTAAGAGAGAATAAAGCTGTGTAGGTTTGTTTTAAAGCAAGGAGTTTAAGATACACAATTTGTGACAAGCCAAGGTACTGGAAAATTGAAAAGGGTGCTTATTAGGTAGTATACAAGTGTGATTGCAGCAGTGGAGTTCCATTGTCTTAAAGAGATGTTACGTGGTAGCTGAGCTGCAGTAATTGTTGGAATCTGACTGTATGTGCGCTGTTAGCAGTGTGAAGTAATGCAACCTACGTACCATTAGGAGATGTCTGTGAATGTGCTTTAGAATAGGGCGAGTGTAAAATGTGCTCCTGAACTCTTGTAGCGGTCTAGCTCATGGGTTTGGTTCATCAGCCTGTTTGTTCTCTGTACTTAAAGTGTATCTGAGCTCCTGGCTTCTTTAATTTTGCAAGCTGGTTGCATGCTGCATTTTTGAGATACTTACTGCAGTTCTGAGGTACTTTTCTACCCTGGCATAATAGTCTTGCTTCATTTATGTGCATGTTACCAGTTAAAACTTTGGTACATGCTGTGGAAGTCTCATTGTGTATTTAGGCATAAGTGTCTACATCTATGAGAAGGTGTAACATCCTTCTGTTGATGCATAAGCCTTCAGCTGCATTAGAAGATGTATACAGAAAACATCAGTATCAGCCAGGATAAAGTGGTTTGAAAGACTTGTGGATTACTGACTCAATTATGCTCGCTTTATTTTTATCGTTGATGTATATCTTGTTGGGATAAGGTTCAGTTTGTTACTTTATGATTTGGTTAGTAAAATCTACATGGAAAGTAAATTTTGTGTACAAGGTACACGTGATACACTGACAGAAATAGAAAAACATAATTTATATCAGCAGGTTTACATCTCAGTAAACCCAGAATTTTATTTAGGTGTAAAATGCACATTTTGAGAAGACAAGATGTGCCTGTTGCCCAGACTAAAGATATTCAGAGTTGCCTCACAGATAATTTTTCCAAAGTATTAAAACTTGATCCTTTGTAATACAAACTGGGTAATTGTAGACACAAAACTTGTAGAATTTTCGTGTGTGAAATTACAGTAACTCACGAACCTAACCAAGTAAATGACTGATTATGTAATTATGCAAAAAATATTGGAATTGAACAAGACATTTTGGGTTTCTGTCTCTTTGAGACAGTATTTACCAATGTCAAGCATACAAGTCCCAGAGTTTAAATGGTCAGCAATACAGTGACTATATAGACAAGTATGACTGTCCATTGAAGGCTGTGAGTAACTTGAGAACTGAGTAAAAGCACGGAAGGTTGTAAGCCTAACATTTTAGAATAAAGCATATGTGTACAGGATGGAAGGCAATTCTGAAGAGACCCTACAAAGGAGCTGTAGATTTTTCTTCAGACAGACTGTGCACTAATACATATTTCACTGCTCGGTCTTCAGCATATGAGAAACTAACAAAACACCTTTGATACTCTTTTATTTGGAGCTTGTACCATACACACCTGTGGTTCTTCTGTGACCTAGTTTGGGGATGACATTGCTCAGTTTCTTGTCTGCAGTTTTGCGAGCCTTGCAACATACAATGCTTCTGGTGTATGTTACACTTTTGGAGATCCTTTGTGACCTCACCACAATCACATATAATGGAATGGCATTTTGCTGGTATATTACATCCTGTATGAAGCAGTTTTAAACTGTCATTTGTAACTCCGCTTGCAGAAAAGCAGCTGACAAAAGACCATAGTACAACTCAGTTGTTTTTTAGCATGAAACCAAGTTTAAATACAGGTGTGTGCCTCTACATATGCTTAAAGTGTCATTTCACCCCTTCTTTTTTTTTTCCTAGTTTAAATGACAAATTGAGTATCGATTTGAGTTTGAACTTGAATTTACTTTCTCAGTTCGTTTTGAAAACATCTTAATCCTTTAGACTTCAGTTGAGTGAAAAACTTAAAGTTCAAGAGAACTTTTGCTTAACCCAAAGCCTCAATTCACAGAACTAATTGCTAAATGAAGTATTTATTCTGCTAACAAGGCACACAGAGGTAAAGTATTTTAAGAATTGCATGGGATAATGCAAGAAGAACTTGCCATCTCTGCATAATCTTATAAATCTCCTTGTAATGTCCTATGAGAGCAGTAGATGGCTGCATCATCCCTTCATTATTTCCTTTGGTACTCTGTAAGTAATTGTGTGTCAGCACGTATTTGCTGTGTTATCTTCCTGTACCTTGAGAAATTGTGGGCAAAATATTCTTTTATCTGTGACACATTGTTATAGTAGCTAACTTGCTGTAAACTTTCATCAACATCTCAAATGAAAACAAAGTTAGAATCCTGAAAAATACTTAGACTGGAGTGCTAGCTTTTTAGTTTAGATTTACAATTTAGGTTTTTAGATTGATTTTAGAGCTTATATTAATGTCTTTCTTTGTAAAAGGAGATGTGTATCCAATTATTAATACTCTCTGCTACATGTTTATATGGGTGTAACATTTAAACCTATGGAGCCTGTAAATGTGCCATCTGTATAATAGTTCTTTACGTGGCTGTGTATAAGTTATTGATTTATGCTGTTCACTTCCCTCACAGAGCAATATTAGGTACATAAAAAGTATATGATCATTCTGTTGTCATAATTGTCAGCAACATAATCACAGAATGGTTGAGGTTGGAGGGGGTCTCTGGAGGACATCTGGTCCAGCTTCTGTGCTCAAGCAGGGCCACCTAGAGTCAGCTGCCCAGGACTGTGTCCAGGCAGTGTTTGAACATCTCAAAGGACGTAGACTACACCACCTTCCTGGGCAACCTGGTGCCAGTGCTTGGTCACCTTCAAACTGCGAAAGTGTTTTCCTGTGTTCAGCCACAGCCTCCTGTTTTTCAGTTTGTGCCCGTTGCCTCTGGTCCTGTCGCTGGGCACCACTGAAAAGAGCGTGGCTCTGTCCTCCTCGCACCCTCCCTTCAGGTATTTATATCCAGTGATGAGATGCCCGAGCCCTCTCTTCTCCAGGCTGAACAGTCCCAGCTCTCTCAGCATGTCCTTATAGGAGAGATGCTCCAGTCCCTTCATCATCTTAGTGGCCTTTTGCTGGACTCTCTTCAGTATGGCCATGTCTCTGTTGTACTGGAGAGCCCAAACTCCAGATGTGGCCTCACCAGTGCTGAGTAGAAGGGAAGCATCACCTCCCTCAGCCTGCTGGCAATACTTCTCCTAATGCGGGCCTAGATACCATTAGCTTTCTTTGCTGCAAGGACACATTGTTGGCTCCTGTTCACCCTGGTGTCCTTCATGTCCCCACGTCCTTTTTCACAAAGCTGCTTTCCAGCTGGGTGGCCACCAGCTGATGCCTGGGGTTGTTCTTCCCCAGGTGCAGGGCTTTGCACATCTTTTTGTTGAACTTCATGAAGTTCTTGTCAGCGCATTTCTCCAGCCTGTCCCAGTCCCTGTGGATGGCAGCACAGCTCTGTGGTGTATCAGTCACTTGTCCCAGTTTTGTGTCATCTGCAAACCTGGTGAGGGTACACTGTCCCATCATCCAGATCATTGATGAAGGTGTTGAACAGGACTGGACCCAGTATTTACTCTTGGGGTCCACTGCTAGTTACTGGCCTTCAACTAGACTTTGTGGCACTGATCACCACCCAGTTACAAACTGAACCCTGAACATTAAATTTACTGGCTGTTTACAAGGAGAAAAATCGGTCAACAAATTTGATCCATTAATTTGAAGTCTGTGTTCTTCTCCTTGAGAAGTAAAAGTGCTCAAAGTGGCCTGCAGTGTTTTAAAAATTTAGATTTTTTTTCTTAACCTTTGTAATTATGTCATTTTCTGTACCGTCTTAGGACAGATACTCAGCTAGGGAAAATTGAATCCTTGTTTGACAAAAAGAGAACTTCACTGATTTACATCAAAGAGCCATTTTCCGTCCTTATTTCTCACTGGGTGACAGCAGAAATGCCACATAGCCTTGCTACCCTCAGTAGCTTAGTTTTTAGGTTGTTGCTCATGGTTGCAACAGGAGAAACAGGCCATTTAGGATGAAAATGCTGCCATATTAATGGCATACAGATGTAAATGACATACAGGTTTTCAGCATTTGTTAATTTGCTGTTGAATATAATTGACTTATTTTTCCCTGAGGATTACACTATAATTGTCTTTGTGAGGCCCAAGCCCAGAGTCTTCTCAGATGTAAAATTTTCGCTGATTACTAATGCTGCATGTGGAAAGTGTTAGGATTGGGTGTACAGTCCCTTTTACTTCATGGGAGTTAGGGAAGGGGGGAAAGGATTGTTGCTTGTTTATTGACAGACTATTTCTATTAGTGCTAATCCTACAATGTACATTCTCTCCTGAGAATAAGTATTTTTTGTTCATCTCACTTAGATTTGTCTTTTTCTTGCAGGATAAAATCTTTTATGATCATGTTGTACAACCTGTCTTAAAGGAAGACAATGAAATAGGAGTTCGATCACTGTCAGAGAGTGAAGACAAGATCAGAGGATCATTTTCGTTAATGTATCTGTTTGACAGCATCACGTACAACAAGGTTAAAAAGCATAAAATTCTTCCTGTTTCTTTTATATTCTAAACTGATGGTACAAAGTATGTTTGAGAGAAACTGTTGAATTACAATGCTTTTTGTAGGTTGTTTCATCATTCAAAATTTGTTTCTGCTGCTCACACACATATATTTGATGTTGCAAATATATTTGACTGTGAAGGAAATGGTGAAAACATTTTTAACCTCTGTGAAATATGAACTGTAGGAGTAGGCTGACTGACTTATCTGGAATACAGCTTGAAAAAATATTGCAATAATAATTGCAATAATAACTCATGTTTTCTCATAGCTTTTTTTGTACTTCAGGGGGCTTCTATTACCTGGATGCTTTCTGGTTTCCTGACTGAGAAGTTGTTTATCAGAGCACTTACTGTGAGTTTGAGAAACTAACGCCTTCATCTTGATTCATAAGCTTGAAAATGACAATTGTACAAATTGCAATTTGCCTTGATAATGTTTTTGATTGAACACTCATGTATTCTAATTCTTCTGTTTGTTTCCGTACAGTCATATCTGAAAGAATTTTCCTTCTCAAATGCTAACCAAGATGATCTCTGGACCCACATACAGATGGTACTCATTTTATCTCTAGGATTCTTGCTCTCCAGCAATTCTGGAGAATTTGCTCCAAGAATTTGGAGCATATTCTTGCTCCAAATTTAAGGCACATACTATTTGTGGAAGACTGCACTGGAATTTGGCTATCCTTAGTGTAGTCTTTCTCTTGCATAAAATTTGCTTTGCTGCCTCTTTTGGCTAATATCTTTACAAGTGCTTATTTAGCTGCTTTAGTGCATCTGAGATCAGTGGAGCTAAGTACAAGCAGTAGAGAGATGAGATGGGAAATGAGGGCCAAGTGGAGTTTTGGGTTTCATGGAGATTGCCTAAACCCACATAAAACTGCACAGCCTATTCTTCTGGAGTTTCAGTTTTGCCAGATCAGGGTGTGTGATGCTTTGGCCTTGAGCATCAAAGATGCTGATGTGTCAGAGATGCAGCGGAGTCTATACCCAGGGCAGTAGCTCAGCATTTCACCCTTTGCTGGTTTTGGTAGAAATCTGAATAAGAGAACAGGTGCTAATCATTGGTTTATTTTTAAAAAATCCACTTTCCTGTCCCTCGAAAGAAGGCTTCCACTGCGTTGCAGATTCACTCTTACCTTGAGAATGAGCGTGCCACAATTTCGGATGTGCAAGGCTGTCATATCTTTTAAGCCAACAGAGACTGTACCAATTCACACTAGTTGGCACTCTAGCTTAGTATATTTTTCCATTTGTCTTTAGTATTCAGTTTGTTCATTAGATAGTCACTTAAAAGTCTTTGTTTATCCGGCAGTTTTATTTGAATAAAATTAGCAAATCACATCTGTCATAGCCATACAGGTGTGTAAGTATATTAACACTAAAAAGAGAAAGGTTAGCAGTCAGGTTATAAGAATAAGAAATGTCATCTCAGTATTTCATAATTCCTATAACGGCTTATGCTGTCTTTATTATAATCTCAGTAATGTCCTTTGGACTTTGTTACATTGATTTTTTGCATGAATCAGCAGCAAACTGCTAAGTAGTTGTATTTTCTCTAATATGTTAGAATAACCCCTAGAGTGTTGCTGAAGCAATATCATTAAGTGCCTGTTTATTGTAAATATTTCTAATTTCTGTTTCTCTTGCAGGTTGTAGATGCACAGGATGAAGTCCAGTTGCCAGCATCTGTAAAACAAATAATGGATTCCTGGACATGCCAAAATGGGTTTCCAGTTCTAACATTAAATCTAACCACTGGCAGAATCAGTCAGGAACAATTTCTTAATAAAAAGAATGAAAATAATACTGATTCTTACAAGTATGTTTAGCTGGTGCTTTTATTGTATGTTTATATTGGGTTTTTTTTTCAGGAAACTCTTCAGTTAGGACATTACGTTTTGGCCATCTGATTGTTTAATTTTATGTTTTTTCTTGTCAGGAGCTGTCAAGTAAAATTTGTTTGAGACTGGAGTTTGCAATAGTTCCTCAAGCTGCTTTTTCTGCCAAAAGGTTGCTTTCCTCTGGACTAGCAACTTTTCCAGCCACAGAAAGGCTTTGTAAAGACCATCATAGGCCATGAATAGGTTACAGGGCAGTAGTTTTGCCTGGTATTTTCTTCTTTCCTCATCCCTCAGTTGCACAGAGTGGGAGCCTGGATGAACCATGCTATAGCTTCCTTCCAGTGCACATATTCCCAGCCTCTTCTGCTTGGCAAAGATAAAGAGGTTGCATTTAAGTACTAATATAAATGAGCCCTTTCTCAGAAAGTTCTGGGTAGCTGACATGCAGCTCTGAAGTTCCTGTGCATGAGCATTGCTGAGTGCCTGGTGCTTTTGTAAGCTGTGATGTTTATTTGTATGCCTAAAAACGGTGATAGAAGGAGCCACCTTTGGTTACCCACTCTGGAAACTCATGGCTACAGTTTGAACTTTCATTAAATGCAGCAGTTGTCGTGAGTGTTGGAATGCGTGGACAGGGCCCATAAGATGAGTTCTCATGTGGGGAAAAAGTATAAAGGACAGCAAAACCCAAACCTGTTTTTTCCCTGGCTGGTATTGCTGATCATACAAACAGCCAAAAGAAATCTTGATGAGAACCACAGAGTTTCCTTTCCTCCCAAGCTCCAGGAATTGCAGAGCATGAGTCCATTCAGTTTTTTTTGTTAGCTCAGATAAGGAACTCCAAGTTACAAATGTTCAGTCCTTTACTGTAGTTAGTGAGAGGCAATACCATATGAATGTCAGAAAATCCAGGACATGTATTACAGAATTTTTCAGGGTTTTGAAGCTTTCATCTGTTTTCGCCAGGAGTTTTGCATTCCCTCAGAAAGGAAATTACAGTTGTCAGAATTCCAATTGTATTGCTTGCCTGGGGCCTTTTCTCTAGCAGATACCTTTCTGAAAAGGAGCTTTACATTCTCCAGAAAAAGTGTGAAGTGTAGCAAGTGAGGAGAATAGAATTATTACCTGAAGAAGGAAAGCCAGAGCACAGAGTATCTGGTATTCAGGTACCTAGGATCAAATAATATTGTAGATATGAGTGCCTATTTAAAGCCATGCTAAAACTCCCTTATCTTTGATGAACCTAAGTGCTGATCCAGCATACGTACCACCATCTGATGAGGTTTTGTGCATAAAAGAGGAGAGAAGGTAGATGGACATTCTTGTAAGAAGGAACTCATCTGCAGTCTAGTTTAGCATCAGCTGAGAGGAGATTTTTTAAGCATAAGAATTAATTATATTATCCTTTTTTTTGTTAAGTAACACATGGATTATTCCTATTTCTTGGATGAGAAATGGATCATCACAACCATTAATGTGGCTAGACAAAAGCAGCAGTAAGTAAAGTATTTGTTCACACATACTAAAATCAAGCTGATAAAAACACACCTAACTCTTCTATAAACAGGGGATATAATTTAACTGAATAGGGAGATAAAACTTTATTACAGATACGTCTGTGTTTATCTGTTGTGCTAATTTTTTGTTACAATAACAATAGATTTTTCAAATAGGTTAATACATTGGATTTTTTCTGTGTTGCATCAAACTTCAGCATCTGTTTTTAATAATATGGTAGAACACATGAGTAGAGATTGCCACAATAATTTTGGTTTTGTCATTTTGTACACAAATCCAAACTAGTGCCTCATGCTTCTGTATTATTCTTAACCTAGCAGATCCCATTGATGTTAATCTCAGCTTTTGAGTATAGGTAGGATCTCAGCTGTGATATATCAGAAAATGATCAGCTCAAGTAGTACCAAGTAGCAAATACAAGATTGAAAAAAATCAGCTGTGTGAAGTGACCTGACATTGTCACATATGGATATCTGTAAAAAGAGAAAATGAATATTTTCAACACTGTTTAGTTTAATTTGTTTATGCAAATTAAATGCAAAAATACTCTTATCAAAAGAGTAGCATTTTTAAAAGTTTTAAAGGCTTGTATTGGAAAAGTGAGTTTATGGGCATCTCCAATCAAATAAAAAGTTCAGGTCTTTCTCATCTCACCGCTTTCCAGTAAACAGCTATATTTTTTGAGAAAGAAGAAATGTAATCATTAGAATGGGATAATCATTTTTCATTGGCAAGTCAGTCCTGAACTGCATTAGGTTTTGAATCAGTTACAAGGAGATGCAGACATGTGTATGTGGAATGCTTAAGGGCAAAACTGAAATATGCTGTGTGCATATTGCAGCTTTCCACACTCTGTTTGCAGTAGTTAACAGCTACTTTCCCTCTTTTTCAGGCAGTAAGACAGTGTGAGTGATAGTTTCAGAGTATATGGACAAGTAAATAAGGAAACAGTGGATGTTTATTTCTCTGAATGCTCTAAAATTAAAATAAAATCTGATTGCTAGGGTGCAAAATTAGAACATCTGCAGAAAAGAGTTCTTAGGCAGCACTTGCTTGGAAGGACTAGTGTTATGTAGTAAGCTTGTATTATTGAATTGATGCCCATTCCATTTCCTCACCCATCATGTGACTTAACAGCTACAGAAGTCTTGAAAAAAACCCATCATGTTGCATCTGCCTGAAGGGACTACGATGAAGCAGAAATTCAGTCTCGAAAACACATTCCACTTGCATTTGAAAGCCATGTGTCAAACTTACCAGACACAATTCAGTCAAGGAACTTATACTCACATTTTAAGATTAAAAAAATAATATTTTTAACTTTTTGATGCATAAATAAACCAAATGGTTTCTTGCAAAGGTAGACATGTCAAGGGTAATTTTGAAGTTGGTTACGATTTTGTTGCTGTGAGATTGAAATGACTTCTGGTAGAGAACTGTTAGGTTGTCTTTCAGAGGTATTCATCAGAATGGTTTTGGTAAATGGAAATGGGGGATTTGGTACAAAGTGCAGTTGTAACCTGAATTTTGGAATAGTTGCTGCAGTGGCATAACAATACTGTGTGAGCCAGCACAGGCAGGACGCAGGAACAACCACAAAACCATGGATGAAATGCAAAGAGTAATTTTATTTTTGTTACCTCGCCAGCCAGGGTATCCCTGGGGCAGCACCCAGGCAGAGGCACACAAGTGGGTACACAGGGACTGTGGAGCTCAGTCCATGCGAGAGGATCACCGAACATGCTGTTTCCACCTGTATTTCAAGGATTCACGCAGGCGTAGTTTACCACTGTGCTTGGATCTTTCCCACAGCAGGGCAGAAATGTCAGGCATGTTCAGTACAGTGCCTCTTAAGTCTGTGTCACAGCACAGGCCTATGTAATCTAAGCACAGGCGTTCTACTTGTCCAACACACGAGGCCAAACAATGATTAGTATGATATATGTGTTTTTGTACACCCCAGCTGCAAGTCACTCAAGCGTGTTTATAATCCTCCTCACCAATCTTCCATTATATTCCCACAAATACCTAAAGAAGAAACATCTCAAAAGTGATTTCACGTATGTGTCTTTTTGGTGCAAAGAGCTCTGCTTACTTCTAAACAGGTTAAATTAAACTCCAAGCTCCAAGCTGGGCTGCTGCCAGCAGCCAAGCCTGTTCATTCAGCACTGCACTGTACAGTGTTAAAAGCATGTCCTGTTGGTTTAGGGCTCCGCAGGCAAAGTCTACACATTTGGCTTCTGCCCATAAATTGTGTTGGTTGCTGGCCCTGAGTGAGATGTCTGTGCAGTGAAAAAAGCCACTCTAGAAGGATGGTGCTGTTGTGGTGGAAGGTGTTTCACTCGACCTGAGGACTGGAGGAATGTAGTTTTGCTATTTTAGCTGGATTTGTAAGTACTCTTGATGATGAGCAGAGCATTGAACCAATATGCTGTTATGGGGCAAGTACTGCTAGTGCCAAATTCTAGCCACCCACACTGTTTTTAAATGGGTCAGCCACTATCTGTTGTGTGCCACTTTTCCATCGCATTTAACTTGTGAAGGTGACTGAGGATCAATCCTGTAGTATTTGCTCTGTCAAAACACATTAAAGTCTCCTTCTGTTCAGAGTGAAGCAATGCGGGGTCTAGACTACTCGCCAATATGGCTATATTTTCTTAAGAGACTTTGCCTTCTTAAATCAGGATGACCATAGCCAGTTAAAGCAGCATTTCAGTCCTCTTCCGATGAGGCAGCTTAGAGCTTTCAAGACTGTACTGGCTCCTTCAGATGTACTGTAGGCTATCAGGAGCAAGTAATTAGACAAGCACACATGAAGTGGGTAGTAGTGAGTTAAAATGGGACTGCTGAAGAAGGCCTCTAGTGAATGATGCAACTCCAAAGGACTACGGGACTATTTTGTTTAAAATAAATTTTTCTGATTACTTGTCCCTTGCATAAACTTCGCTGTTTTGTTTTCCTTGATCTCCATTTATGTTATTACTTGTAGGTGGTCAGTTCTTCCATAAGGTGCTGAGCGTTGTGTTTTGGAGCAGCACTGGGAGCAGCAGGCATGCTGGGGGTGCATACTCTGCAGCAGACATGTGAGGGTATCGCTCCTCATCCAGACTGTTTATTCTTGGATATGCTTTCTGAACACTCCCAGCTGCCTGTGAGCTAAAGGGTAGGAGCAAAGTGGGTCTTCAGCCTCCCCTTGAATATCTCAAAGGGCTCAGTACCTGACAGGTCAGTTGCTTGTTGACGTCCTTCTGCTGTGCAGAACAGAGATCACAAATGCATCGAGCTTTTGGAGGATTCTCTTTGAGTCCAACCTCAAACTTGTGTCTCAGGTCTCAGAGGAGCACTGAGTCCTGTGTTTATAAATGCAAGAGAATTTAGCAGGGTGCAGAAAATAAAATTATATATTTTAATGTCACTTCGCAGAAGTGTTTCCTGAAATGCAAGTATCGGAGTCAGAATATGACTGGATCCTGCTAAATGTAAATTTAAGTGGATACTACAGAGTGAACTATGATCAAATAAACTTAAAAAGATTAGCATGCTTGCTTGAAAATGATCCAAAGGTAAGATCATACTTGTTTCTCAAGCTTGTAAATAGACTCTTTCCATGTATTTCTTCTTGCAGTTCTTACCAGTAACTACATTGATGAAAACCTGGAATAATGAGAAACTCACATATCACATAAGAAGAAATGATCCACCGTTGCACCACTAAAGCCGCTGGCAGCGTTCCTTAGTGGAAAAGGAACAGGCCCAAAGAGTTTCGCATAAACATAATAACTCATATTAACATAATAACTCATAATAATATGAATGAGATGGCATTCCATCTTCAAAGCTGTCTTAATAGCTTGTGGTTCTTCCAGTCTCTTAAATGTTGCTCAGTTATCGGTACAGATATGTGACTGAGCTTTATTTGCTGTTAGGTAACCATGAAGAAGGAAAGTTGGGAGAAAGCTTTTTATTTCCACATTACCTCAAAGCACAGTATTTCTTCTAGTGAAATAAAAAAAAAATAAAATCTGACTTGGGTTTTTTGGTTGGGTGGTGGCTTTTTTTTGGTGGAGATTTTTCTTAGAAGTTCCAATCAGTTCTCCTTGGGCTGTTTCAGTCCTCTGTTGACACTGTAACTCAGAGCGGATTCCATCCGACCTCTGATTTGCCACAGTTTGGGCTGAAGGTGAAAGCAGTACGGAACAGCCTATACATGTGGCTGTACGTGGGATTGCATAGTACTGAATGTTGCCTAATCCTAGAGTGAACTAGAGGCTCCAGTAGTAATGTCAGCTCGTTGCGTTTGGCAACAGCGGTGAGAAAGTTTCAGCTTTCAGCATAATAGTGCAGTCAGATGACTTCTCCAGAAGGTCTGGACACGAGGCCAGTCAGAGCATGTGGTGCGGTTAAACCTTTCTGCAGCACACGGGCTTTCTGACTTCTGGGCTTTTTTCTTTCACAGCAAATCTAAGTCAGCAGGAAATGAGGTGTGTGCTGATTTGGGGCCATTTTTTGGCACTGGTCAGTGTGCAAGTTTGCTCGAGCAGTGGCCCAGCTGAAGGGTCACAGAAGCAGGGAGAAGATGAGGAGGGGTCATCAGTCCTCGTGGAAGCATGAGCTGTAAGCAGGCGTTCACCTACAGCTCTCCTTCAGTCATTTAATTCATGATAGTGCCAGTCACTCTGCTCTGAACTAATCTGAGTATGTATTCTGAACTGAAGCCTCACAATGAAAAAAATGTACCAAAATTATACAACTAGGATGTTTTTAGGAAATGTAGCAATTCCATATTTTAATTTTCATTACAGCATGCAAGTAAGAGGGGTCTTGAAATTCCGTGCGTAATGTACTGTAGCTGTGTATTTGTATAGAAGAATATATTATGTAGCTGTATATATATTTGTATTTATAAGTATCTCTAAAAGCACATACATAATTTCAGCTTAAAATGCAGGATCCGTTTTATGATGTTTTGTAGAAGATATTGGCTTAGAAAAAGTGTTAGGGACTTGTCTTATACTTCTAAAACATTGTAAAGCTTTTTTAAGCTCTTAGTGACATGTTTAGACCTATTAACACCACATGAATGGTTTCTGCAGGCTATTCCCGCTGTCAGCAGGTTCCAGCTAATAGATGATGTTTTTGCATTGACACAGTAAGTATGTTTCAAATATGTCATAGAAAATGATTAACCTACATGATTGCATTCAACTTCGCTACTTCTGCTTCGTTCATTCCTACCCATATGTGCCTCATAATGACAACAATTGTTTTGACAAAATAGTAGGGAAGTTAAGTATTTAATCAATTCTTCTGTCAGTGCTGAGTTATTTCTTTCAAAATTTCTTTTAACTTTTGTTCCGCCTCTTAGGAAATATTTTAAATAATGGCACTGTCATGAGTTTTTAGGGATTAACCTATGTTTGTTGTAACAGAAGGAACATTCTGAATGAACATTCTGAATTTTCCTTAATTTAATGTGGGCTACGCTGTCCTGCATCACTCTTAATACCTCTTTCGTTTCCCTTGCTGATGGATGACTCAGTGGTTTGTGTCTCTGGTGCTAGAGAGGTCAGCAGTATTGTAGGGAGCTGAAGAAGCAATAAATATGTCTGCACCTCAAATGTACCAGAAATCCCAAAAGCATCAGACACTTATGATGTGGGAGCTCACAGAGGAGGCGGCCAAAGCGTGCTGCCCCCCCTCAGAGCTTGCGGAGATAGCTCTGACAGGAGGAAGTAAAAATTCCCATTCCTTCTCTCATACAAATGTCCTTTCTCATGAGAGAGCTCAAATCTACTATGCAATAAAGAATGTAACTGTGAAATACAGACCTGTGCCCTATGCAGGTACGCTAGAAATGTTTCTGTTCTGGACCAGAAGGGCTTGAATTGCAATTTTATAGGGAAAGAATGAATTCCTTGCTAATTCCACACTGAGGCACAGAAATGCCATGCTGAAGTTGTTAATTCCAAGAATAACATGCATGTGAATTAAATTATTTGATTTCTACAATAATGTATATTCCACAAAAGAACCTGTAATGAAAACAGTGTTGTTTCACAATAACAATACAAGTGTATTATAACTCAAAACAGTGCTCTTTTCCTTCATTTTGTTCTGGTGGGACTGACGCATGTTGGAAATGTGCTTCCACTGTGTCCTGTAGACAGGACATACTGCATACTACCATGCATACTGCCATGATTGTCCTATTACTTTGATAGTGGCAATTATTTTTCCAATGTCTTTTATAGGTCACTCTCTGTGCAATATCCTGATGTTTTATTGTCAGTTACATAAATAAACAGAAAGTCGTGGTAGCTAATTAACGTGAATAGGTATGCTCAAGTATGAGGGTTTTTTTATCTTCAAATAGGTTTGGATACATTCAGATTGAAACAGCTCTTGAACTAACAAAGTACCTTGCCAGAGAAGATGAACTCGTCGTATGGAATGTGGTATTGTTAAACCTAGTACCTGAGAATTTGGAAAGTACTCTGAAGAACTATGAAGTATATCCGCTTTTAAAGGTATGACCTTTTTTGTTACTTAGCAAAAATACTAGACCATTTATATAAATGAGACTAAAATGAATGTAATGATGACTATGATGTGTCATAGTTCTTGCCATTCCCTTTGCATAATTTTGTCAACTTTTTTTTAATTAGAAGGAGGTACTTATTTGTATATATTAGTCAATGATTAATATCATTGAATCATGAGCAATTTTTACTATAAAGCAGAAATCTATTCACATTCTTTATATTAAGCTTGGTCCTAGTGTTTTTTTTAAAACTGAGGATCCAGAAAATACAGTTATCCATCAGTAGAGGGTAATGAGAGCAACACTATGTATAAAGGGGATATAGAATGTATCTGCTCTGTGGTTTGTACTGCTTTCCAGTTCATCTTCATGGAGAGAAAGAAGGAATTGGGTTTGGATACTGTATGAGGTGATTCTCTACCATATTTGAGCTACTTGAGATAATACTGTCTTATTTATTTCCTTGACTTCTATTTGAAGAAGATTTCACTTTTGTTTAAAGTGCAATCTCATGATAGTAGTTCTCTTAAGTCCTAAAGTAAATATGTATTTTTAAAATGTGTAAGAACTTATTTTTTTGTCTTTTCCTCTGAGAATGAGCATTTGTTTTCTTTCACAATGAGTTCAAAGGTCCTAATGATGTGAAACAGTAACGTCCCAGTTTGAACAGATGTATAGGTGTATTGAATTTTAGACCCAGTTTATGTGCTTTATTTTAATATGCTGTGTTGTCAAGAAATTAATAGTGGCAAATTTTTAGGATAAATCTGAGTAAGTAAAATACAGTAAAATAAAAACTTGCATCTAAATTAAAGTAATTTTTCTTTCCCTTCTTTTAAAAGAAATACCTTTTAAAGCGAATGTTGCCAATATACCATTATTATGCAGGTTTTATTCGTCAAAATGTTGATGCTTTGGAAGGTGACTATTTTGCTCAGTAAGTATTCTACTTTAATTTGAATCTAATCAAATTGTTACTTTTACTCTCCTGTAAATCTGTGTTGTTTATGATGAAACCCCCAATGAAACTGCAGTATCGGGATAGTTTGGGATATTTTCAGTCTGTTCAGTGAGCATAAAAGATGATAGTTTAATGATCTGAATGGTAGCTTTTTTTTATGGGTGAACAGGCTCAACAGGCTGCTTTTCTTGGGGAAAAACTGACAGCGATGAACTTCAGATGTGATTTATGGATCAATCACTAGAACTTTAAAATAGTTCATTTTGAAAGGCTATGGAAGCCACAGTCTTGAATGTCAGAATGATTTGGACTAGATGCAATTAGTATCTTAAAACTACCAAGAGCAGTATAAAACACACAACAAACTAAAAAAAATTACATTAGTAGCCTCACTAACATCCATGAATATTGATGTCAGGAATCCATTATTGGTAGTTTAAATTTCTGTTTTTATTAAACCTCAGCTGTTTCTAGTAGAGGTTCTCCTGCATTAACAGCATCATATGCTGAAACTGTGCTGGTCAAGCACAGTTCAAATACTCCAGATGTGGAATACATATCTTTTATTCTTGCAATTTTGGCTTCCCTTCAAGAGTGTATTTGGAAAAACTTTTTGCAACAGCGTGCTGGCTGGGCCTCCAAGACTGTTTGAACCTGTCATCTGAACTGTATGCTAAATGGATGGACAACCCTGAGTACAAGTAAGAATGATAATGTGCTCTTAGAGGTGTGCATGCATAAGTGAGGTGGAAAATTAATGGGCTTTTACACGGGAGAGGCAGAATGAGAAATGCTCCTGTACACAGCTCTTCTTTCTTGACAGAATGATAGAATTTAAGCCTAACTGTGCCCCCCCTAACCCCCTCCTCTTCCCCAAATCCCAACTTTATGTTGATTTCATTATTATTGCTTTTACATAGACTTCACAGGCTGGAAGATGCAGAGTTTTGCCATGAAGACCAAAACCTGTTTAGCCACATAACAGGTGAACCTCACAGTAGCGCTAATATCCCATTTTTTCCAGTCAATTTGCTGCAGTACAGCCTTAGGGTTATCATGTGTACCAACTTAATTTCTATGCTTCTCTTAGCAATACTGAGTGAAACAATGTTTGTATGATACAGGCATCTGCCCGTAGTGAGCCCATCAAATGGTCCTGCATGTTCTGTATTCGCCTAAAGGGGTGCTGGGAACAGCTGTCAGTTCTTATGCTGATATTGGAGCCTGGTGGTCAGGTTTCTGGTCTGTGAGGATGGAGTCTGGGCTCTACGAGGATCAGACTTCCTGTATTCGAGTATTGCATTGTTAAAGAAAATTTACCGTGTATTGAAATTCTTATTCTCTTTTCCTCCCTCTTTCTTTTGCTGTTTTTCTATGCAATAGTCAAGTAGTATTGGCACCGGTGAGTGAATATTTAAAGTTTGTTATGAGTTTTATTTGTTGTAATTTTAATAAATATTTTGTTGTTACTTGTATCTCTGTTGATATATATAGTTGGCTAAGTAAACTGAACTTGTATTTTTATGTTTGTGGAGTTTTTTAAATAGCTTTGTAGTGATCATCCTCATAAAAACTAAATTGTGCTTTGGATTTAAACTGAGAACTTCATATAGCCTAAATACATTCTGTTATGTTTCAGAGAGAATATTCTTACTACCCCACACTAAAAACAACAAAGCTATGCTGAATTCTCAGGCTGGTTTCAAAATAGTGACCTATCTTCCCCTGTTAATAATAAATAAAATATTCTTTTTCCTGGTGGAATACTGCATGCTTTATCTGAATTGAAGAGCTGAAAGTCTGTGAAATATATTAGCTGATTTGAATTAGATGGAGAAGATTAATTTCACTGTCCTTGCTGGCACTGAGATAAGTTCAAATGGACTTTACAACCTCACATTTCACATGGCTGTAAATGTGGAAAAAAACGCAACTATGAATTCTATAAGGCGAAAAAAATCAGCGTGTTTTGAGGAGAAAAACCATAGGAGATAGATAGGAAACTTCTTTGGTTTCAAATGACAGATCACGGTTCCTGTTCAGTTAAGAGTAGGCTTTTCAGATGATTGATAGAAAAAGAAAAGGGCATAAAAAACTTTTCACTTTGACAGAACCCTTTAGATGCTCTTATGTTCTCTATTCTGAGAGCAAAATTCAGAACCACACACTATAGTTCTGCCACATGTGAAACTCGGTAGGATTCTCACATCTATGGAAACGAGCAATGCTATTCCCTTTCAGATAAGGTGATCAGCTTTTAGCTGAACGTTTCCAAACAGTTCCTGGCAGAACTTAGCTGGACTTGATACGGTGCATATTTATCTGTTCCATGGAGCTAACAAGCCAAGAACTATGATTCCAGCCATTTTCTCAGTTTCACTCTTTTTTTTGATTTTACGAGTGAAGTGGAGCTAGCTAAATTAATGTATTCACTGTGGTGCTGTTACTGGCTTGTCTTCTTGTGAAAGAAGGAAATGAGTCTAGAGGGAGGGACAATGTTGCTGTACATTTTAGTTATTTACTGAAGGTAACCATCTACTGCTGTTGCCCTAAAAAGTTAAGAAAACACTATGTCCCTTCTGCACTGGCTCCAGGAAAACAACATTACCCTTCTTCCCAGCAGCTTTTTGCATCTTTCCCAAGATCCAGAAATGAGAGAATCCTGGCAGGCCAGTCATCTCAAACCACACAACTACTCCAAGAAAAAAATATCAAGATTAATAAACTCCACCCCTCATCCAACATACCCTCAAGCTCCAAAGTCCCTCTGGACCGCAATGGATTTCCTCAGTGAGTTATACAGCATAAATCACTTCAGGGCCACCACAGATGTCACCAGCCAGTGGACCAGTGTCCCAGAGTAGGCTGCCCGTATAGCCTGTCTTTAATGCTGAATATCAGAGCTGCAGCCAGAAGATAGACAGAGCTTACCTATTTGCCCTTCACCCACAACAGCTTTACAGTCAGTAATCAACATTTTCTTGAAACTATTGGAACAGCTGCAGTAGCAAAACAGCTGTATTTTATCCAAGGCAGGTTTTCATGAAGCATCTTGAAAAGAAGATTTTAACTAGCTGTATAGCCTGTTATCACCTTACCATTGCCTCTTTCTGCAGTGTTATGAAAATGATTACTAAACAAATTACTAGACCCTGTAACTCTAATAATATCTGTTGTAAAAGGATTCCTTGTAGGTCTATTCTTTACCTTGACATAACCACTCAATCTCAGTAAGCATCATTCTTGGTGGCAAATCCCATGTGTTCTGATCTAATAGAAGAAATTGTTTACTGCTTACAGACTTGGTCTTGTATAAGGCTAAGCAGATTACTAGTAGGCCTTTGGGAAGTTCCATATTTCATTTGTAGCAATGGGACCCATTCTCCTACAGACAATTAGTCCAAAATGCCATCAATTTAAACTGTTTTCAGACAGCCTGCATAGTAGAATACATCGCTATCACTGGAAAGGGTTGACAATGTCTTAATGTCAGGGACATATCATTGCCACGGGACAAATTTTCTGTTCAGCCTTTGCACATGGAGTATTACACTGATAATGTTTACATTTAGTTTCTGTTATGAAATTCATCGCCAATTGAGGACTGTCCCCTGGGATGGGAGTAATCAGAGGCTGCATGTTGCATCGAGAAATGTCCCTTTTTTTTCCATTTGTGCTGCATGTGTCTCTTCCTACTGGATGCATTCACTGAAGAAACTTTGAAAAGGCTTGTCTGGGATCATGTTCTATGCAGCTGTACCCTCTTTAATGGTGTGATCCATGTCCTAGGCTGTGATGTGAAAGAGTGGCATTGACACTGCACGTACACAAAATAGCTTGAACCAACTGTTTTAAAAGATGTTTTTGGTTTGCCTTTAAACTGCATGTTTTTTAAATGTTTAAATCATTAATAAAGCAAGTAAATTTCCTAGCTTTATTTAGATTGCTATTTTGAATTTCCTTTCTTGTGCATCTTTTAACTGTAAATAAACATTTGTTTTCAGTTATGCATTAACTGCTGGTTTTGACTTTACAACAATACAGTACCTTTTAATCATATTTTGCTTTGCAGAATTCCCTTTTTAATTAGAAGAACGGTCTGCTGCTATGGTGTTGCACTGGGAAGTGATAAAGAATGGAACTTTGCATGGGAAATGTATGACCATACCGACTCCACAAATGAAGATAAAGACATCCTGCTTGCTGCCATGAGCTGTGCCAAAGAATCATGGTTACTTTACAGGTGACCTTGATTAAAGTATATCTTTGCATATAGAGAAGTAAATCACAAGAACACAAATACTGTACTGTGCAAACCTGATGCCCCAGAACCGTGTGTGTTATAGACCACTGGAAGAATTTTAAGAGTTTTCTTACAGAGAAAGTATGATAAACAGGGCAAACACAAATGATTCTTCTGCTGATATAACATCCCAGAAGCTGGTAATCACCAAGAAAAGGATTTCCTGAGCTCTTAACGAGTATGTCACGTCCAACACTGGGCCTGTCTTCTGTCAATATATCTCTTGACCTTTTTGAACTAAAATTCAGGCCTTATAGCAGATTGTGTCAACACATCCTGTAATATAATTGCATGTTGTATGAAAACATGCTTCCTTATGGTTTGTTTTAAACCAATTTTGTGATATTTTTTAACTTGGAACCCATTGACTGCTGTTATTCTCTGCACTGTAAGAAACAATAATTATCATAATTTGCTTTGATGTTTTTCCCTGCAAGTTATGATTTTGTATAATTTTCTTATATTCCTTCTCCCGTGCTTATTTAATTTCCAAACTGAAATGTCATAGTCTATGTAGCCCCGTGTGGAAGCCAAATCAGTCAGGTTAATGGCAAAAATGAAAGAGTAGACTTAATAGCAAGCTGTTCACCCTTTGAAGTGCAGACTCACACTGAAAAGCATTTTTTTTTAAATTTCCAGTTTCGTAGAATCATAGAATATCCTGAGCAGGAAGGGATACACACTGTCGAGTCTAACTCCTGATTATATCTGCGGCAACCTAAAAGTTGTGCCATATATGTAAGAGTGTTTTCCAAATGCTTCCTGAACAGTTTGGAATACTGTATTTATTGTCTCTCACTGGCACCTGTATAAAATCTTTTCACTTTATCGGTAAAAAGATGTTGAAGTTGAGTTCTCTAATCTGTCATGTCCACATTACCTGAAGGATTCATCAAAGGACAGAAATTTGCTGGTGATGTCCTAAAGAATGATCATCCAAGAATTGCCGTAAACTCAATGGATCTAAAGCTGTGAAAATAGCAGAGACGTTTCTCCTGCCAGAGACCTGTTCTTGTGATGGTGGTCATTTGAGAAGACAGAACAAATATGCCTGAGAAGGTGGCAAGATGGGTTGCAAAGGGACGTGGATTCAACTTTGCTGATTTTGCACCTAACCTATGGTCCTTTATTGACTTTGTCATTGGCACAGGCTAGCACTGGTCCAGACAAGCACAGGGAGTTGTGATGACCTCCTTCCTCCCTGCGCCTTAGTAGTTGATAAGCCAATCTATTTCTGTAAATGCCACGCTGAAAGTCTTTTGGGGTGAGGAATGTTAAGCTAGGCTTTTCCTGGCCCTCAGTACATTTTGTCTGTTCTATTCAGCACAGTGGTAGCGTGCAGATGCTCATCTACTCTACCCATAAGCGGCTGCCTGCAAGACCCTGTAAGAAGATAACTCTAACAGTGCTCCTTGAAAGTAGGAGCATGCAAGGTCATACATTAAGGCAAGAAAGAGCATAGTTACTTACTTCTTCAAGATATTCAGGCATTCACTGCCACTGAGATAATTGGCCGGTAGTTCCTTAAATACTTCCAAAATCATGCCTTAGTCCCCATGAGAGCATTCAAGACCCCTTGTTATTTGATCTTGTTGTAGGAGACCCTATAAACAGGTCCTGTTTGCATAACAGGGTGTCTCACTGCTGGCTCACCCTCTAGGCTCCATCTGTGTCACGGCAAAGTGAGTCTCCAGAAAACGAGAAGCAGTTTGCCTTTCCACAGTGTTGTCTGGTAGGAGTGGTTGTCTTTCTGTAACACAGATCAGAAAAGCACGTATATCCACCTGATGTGCTACACCCTCACTTTACTGAGAGGTGGAGAGTCAATGTGCAAGAACAGGGGATTTCACCAACATAAGGACAAAACCCAAGCTGAATACACAGCTCAGAGTGTCACCAACTTTGGTATAACCTTCCACATTCTGGTGTTTGCTGAGACAGGAATTTTCCTGAATTGGATGGTATTTCCAGATTATCACTGTTAAACAGCAAGTGATAGGTACAATTATTACCTTCTTTCCTAACAGATACTTGCAATATGGACTCAGCGATACATTATTTTCTTCCAATTGTACTTCAGTCATCATCTTATATGTGGTGACTAAGGATATTGGGCACCGTATAGCCTGGGAATTTGTTACGGAAAATTGGCCACTTTTAAGTGAAAGGTATGGTAAACAACCAGGTTTGGGTTCCTTTCGTTTCTGTGGCTCTTTGGCTTCTTTCTCCATCTTTATGTTTGAGCTGTAAAAGCCAGATGCAGATTTTCCATCCATATGGCTTTTTTGTAATGATTGATGCAATTCCATAAGTATGCAGAGAAGGGTTTTCGTAGGATTCAGTGCTGATCAGGGCTTAATGTGAAAGAATAGCTCATGTCAGACAGGATACATTAAAAATCAGTGTGTTCATGACTGTTTTGATGCTTTTAAATGTTAAATTTCCTGGAAAATCAGACTCTAGAATTGGGTTTATCCACTAGCATTTCACAAGTGTGGGTGTAAAACACTGCAGTGAGATTGTAACCTCTTTTGCAAAGAGAATATGGAGAGATGGAGGATTGGGGTACCTGTCTTGAGCAAAGCAAGTATTTTGATGTCTGTTCAAAGACTCCCTCTCTCCTTGGCAATGGTGAAAAGCAGCAGGGCTGTGCCAGAGTACGTTCCTGCTGTCTTTGGTGACAGAGGAGTCCATCAGGAGCTGTTAGCATTAGCATAACCAAGACCAGCCATCTGGGAGCATTCAAATGTGTATCTGTATTGCTAATGCTAGAAAAGGCAAGTTGTAGCAGGTTTATGTCACACCAACTTATTCCTTTACAGACCTTTTCTGTGTTCCATGCTGCTGAGAAATTTGGTAGGAAACTGATTATTTTCAAACTAAAAGAATAGTAGGGGTGTTAATTTATATGCCATCCTCAAGATACCAACAGAAACACCAAGTTGTTAGATCCATTATTGGTTAGCCTTTCTAGCTCAGTTTGGCTGTGTGGGCTCACAAAGATTATCTGTTTTAAGCAAAGAATACGTATTATCAAAGTAGAAATACCAGATCTTACTGGAAGATTAAAATGAAGGGTAATTAGTGTGCTAATCCTGGTCAAAAGTCTAAATTGGATATTAGTGATGTTTCTTTAAAAGGGGAAAAAGAGTACACAATTGCAAACTTCAGCTTAGTTGGTATTTCCAACACAGTAAATAATAACTAAATAGTGGGAATATTTTCAAATGAGGTGAAATTTAGTATATTTGCTAGCATGTTGTTTGAAGGGCCTTTATCTCAATTTTACAGGTATGGGAAGGAATTATTACATGATGTATTAAAAGTCATGGGAAGATTTGTCAATACTGATATACAGATCCAAGAGGTAAATCAGAGAAGCAGTTAGTTTCAACTCTATTGCCAGTTTGTAAATACAGGTTTTTAAATCTCTTTTTTTTTTAAAGAACCACAGAACATATTGTATAAGGTTGCTATGCTGAGACAATAAGAAAAATTAAACTTCCTCTCCTGTGAAAGAGGCATATGAGCATGCACCCATAGCTGTGCAGTCCGTGTGTGCAGGTAGTTATTAATCATGGCATGAAAGTGAGCTTCTGTGCAGGGATGGGTGTTGTCCTGCTTTGTGTGGTTGCGGTGTAAGAAGTTGCCTGCCTGTATGCTGTACAGATGGATTGCACGCATGATACAGTTCTTTCCTTCTGACTGCCTGGCAGCCAGGATGAACCCATGAACAATACTGTCTAATTGGGCTGCTGTATGTCTGGAAAGAGGGAAGGGGTTTTGGGAAACCTGCTGAAGGGTGGAAGTCTGTGGGAGGTGGCTGTAGGCTGTCTTATTTTATTCCCCACAATAATCCACATTAGTGCCTGGGACAAATTAATATCTATCACTGATTGATTGATTCTCTTTTCTTGTTCTTTTGCCTCCAGTCCAAGTCTCCCTAGATTCTTTCCCAAAATATTATTTTGTTTTTTGCAACAGCTCAGCTTTTGTGCTGTCTGCATGTGACCCACATCTGTGTGCCAGCCCTGAACCGCTAATATCTGTCATTACAGGAAAAATTTTGCTTCTCTTTTTTGCTGTTGATTGATGCATGCATACAGCAAGTAAATGAGAAGGGATGCTTAATAAGGATAGCAATTTAGAGAGCTCCTAAAATGAAAAAAATCTATCTTGAACATTCATGAACTGTAAGTTTTTCACCTTTTTTCTTTAGGGACAAACTCCTTGGGATGGCAAAAGCAATGGCCCAGTGCCAACCTTTAAATTAACCTACAGGTTTGGAACTGAGTCCCAATTAATATTATGAAAGCTATCTCATTCTTCTGTTTAAAATCTGTCTGTAGAGATCACCTTTGCCATGATGTCTACAAGAAATTTACCAAAAGTTGAGCTGCTGGCATGTTAGCCTGCTGGTTGTCATGTTGACATCTATCTCATTTCTCTTCTTGTTCATTTCCTACTCCCTCCATATATTAGCTCCCCTTACCTGTTCTTCAGGCTTCTCTTGTCTTCTGCTCATTAGACTGATAGGAAAGACTTCTGCTTCTGTGATTATAGAACAGGCAGCACAAGAGGATTTTGCTACCCAACTAGTCCTAGACAGTGTGTGGTACCACCAGTACCAGTGAAGCTGGCTGCATTTGAAAGCATTTTCAGAGGTACAACAAAAGGGCGCATTCCTGATGTGCAAGGAGCTTTCCCACCTTTGTGTTAACCAGTAAGCTTGCCCCATCCCCTCCTTAGTCTCTGCCATCTCCCCCTTTTCCATGTACTTCTGTCTAAAGCACCTGTCAGGTACACAGTTTCTTGCTGTAAGTGATGTTATGTGAACTAAGCTCATGTGTTTATTTCTTCAGTTGCAGGTTTTTTATAATGCTACACTGGAAGAAGATGAGAGAGTGGCTACTACGTTACTACTGGAGCTTACGAAATTTGAAAATATGGAAAGGAGAGAACTGCTAATCAAAGTTGCCAACTGGTTACGGAAAAATGTAGATGATTGACCTGGAAAATAATTTCCAGTATATTTTAGAGTGTGATTCACTAGCATTTTGGTATTCATTTTAAGATGTAATTAAAGATAAAGCACATTTTTATGAATCCTGTGGTTGTCTTCCCAGTTGGAAAGTCTGGCCAAAATAATCCACAAAGAAAAGAAAGATTCAGTGGAAGAAATGAGAGATATATTTTCAGATTATATCTCAATTAATTTTCTACTGGATGAGTGGTTAGTAGGGATGCATTGCTAATAATAATCTAACACATAGCTACAGTCCTAAATCCTTTGGTTTTTCTGAATATCAGAATGAAAGTTATGGTCCAAGTTTGTGGCAAAACACGTGAGGAAGCTGGAAAAGTTTTATATTCTGATTTGCTTAAGATTTGTACTGTGACCTTGGCCAAGTCATTTAATCTGTCTCTCTCCCACTTCTGTGTTTGTAAATTGAAAAGAGGACAATAATTTAGAACAGTGCCATGAAACATAAACTTGAGAATGACTTTAGACCTGTAGGGAGGAAACGACTAAAGAAACCTCAAATTTTAATTGTAATAAATGAATGCCTCGTCATTCAAACTCTATTTTTCCTTAGCAGATCTGTACTTAGTGTGACTACATTCACATTTGTGTTTGATTAGAAATGTGTTTTTGAAGATACCTTCCCAGGTGTCTCAGTTTACCATGTTTCCACGTCCAGGGCAGTCTTGGATTGTGTGAACTAGATTTTCTTTGGATGAAATTTGTCTAGGAGATAATGAACTCCTGGTGTGCAACTGATAGATACTACCATCTCATGGTCATTTTGCCCACAGCACTAGAGTGCAACTAGTCTGAACTAACCCTTCTGCAACATCACCAAGTGTTTCCATTCCTACCGCACTGAGCTGCTTGCTGATGGAGACATAGGGTTAATCATCTCGCTTACGCAGCGTTTTGGAGGTGAATTCAGTCCATTAGGGTTAGCAAACCATATTAGTAAACCATATTAGCTTGTGGTTGAACAAGTATGGGATCCTCAGTCCTTGCAATTTATTTATTTGTGGGGTAATAATATTATGACAAAATTACTGTACTGGTGCTCAGGTTAATATAGAAAACAATGTTATGTGGGAATGCAGAAAACCCAAGAAGTTAGAGTACTGCACTATGAGGAGACAAGGAATAAGAAACAGACTTGTTGATACAAAGAATTTTTCACTGGCACCCTCTAAATACTTTTAAGAAAAACACTGCCATGTTGGCTGCAATGAATCTCCTCTGCTACCCATGGCTGCAAAGAAAAATTGCAACTATTTTGAGACTACCTGAGGATCCCTTTAGTGTATGGGAATTACCAACTGGTCCAGCCAGGTTTGTGCTGGAATCATTTGACCTCTTCAGCATTTGATAATGTTAAGGGTAGTGCCAAAGAAAATTGCATGTATTCTTGACAGTCTTCATCAAGCTGATTCAGAAAGCAGAGGAAGTCTTTGAGGCTGTGATGAATTAGAGGGGTTTTGTTTCAGCATTTCCTGTGACACCCACTAGTTAATTGCTGGCTCTGCACACACCTGATAAACCTGGCAGTTTAGAAAAAATGGGGGTGCTGGGAGGAGGAGGTGGAGAGGGAAAGGAATTATAAAATTGGGGGAACACCACTAAGACCTCAATCTGTGTTAACATTTTAACAATGAAATCGTAGAGCCCCAAGGAACTGTTTCCCAATGGGATAAGAGCATTATAGATTAATTTTTAGCACTGAAAAATGCATTTTTTTTTCTCTTCAGCTGCCCCTTTTGTACTGGCTGCAGGGATGCTACTGAGCGCAATGCACAGCAGAGTGTACTAATGTGTACAAGGAGCAATCAGCTTGATATTGGATGATAATGGCCAGGAAGCTTAAAAGAAATTTAACGAATCTGTAACCATTTTTCTGCTTTTCTCTACCCCACCCCCCCAAATGGCAGGGACATTTGTATCATATCTCCTGAGGCACATTTATAGTCACATGCTTATTGTGGGGAGGACTTGTCCCTGTAGGAACCATTAGGCGTTTCACCACCAGAATCAATCTCTCTAAATGTCACCTAAGATTTTAATCTACATGTACATACTCACTTACTTGTGATTCATTCAGTAAAAACTATTCTGAGTAGATTGTAGGCTGCAGGTTATCATGTATGCCATGATAAACAAATACCAGAACTCATGCACAAACAGTTCAGAAAAAGTTCAGAGACACAGGTGTAAGCACTAGCAAAATGGAAGAAAAGGAGATATTAAGCATAAGGTGGCTTAATTATAAGTTTTATATTTATAGAGCTAATAATTCCTGTTTTCTCCACTATGTAGAACAAGGAGAAATCAGAAGAACATTGGAAAAAATACAGGAGACTAAAACAGGTTGTAGGTTTTTGTTTGTGTCTTGCTGTTGTATGAGTACCTTGGAGATCATGAATTTTTTTTTCCCATGAGGGATTTCTGTTTTATTTTTCATGACAAGCAAAACAGTCTGTGGAACAAAATGAAGGTATGTATAGCAGCATTTAAATCACCTAGCTAAGGTCTGCTGATAGAATGCTACATCAGCTTTTGGTTCTGAAAGTGTTTGGAGGGAAAGAAAATAATATGGTAAATAATAAATTTACTTGCCCTCAGACTGGGTTGTGAAATACCTCAGAGGATGGATGGATACATTTGATGAAGATTAAAAAGACAAGTTGGACTATTTGTCTAAGCACAAGAGGAGAATTTATAAGACTTGACAATTTTGGATGTTTATTAGAATTTAGCTGTGTTCTAGGGAAGAGTAATGAAAGCCATAAGTGATTGCAGCGTACTGGAAATCAGTATCGGGAGGTATCAGGAGGAGTCTGATTTTCTCCACTAGTACAACAAACAATCCTGAACGGCAGCAAGCTAAACTGTAAGGTTGCATTGTCATTTCAGCTATTGGGGAACATGTTTATTTGGTGACTTCTGACTGTTGGACATGGTGAACAGAATCCAGAACTTTTTTTCTAAAGTGGTAACATTTTTACTACATCCTTTAATACACCCATGTCCTAAAAAAAATCTTAATTTTTGTAAAATGCAGTAGTTGTTAGATTTTTTTAAATTAAATTCAAGAAAAAAAGCTCTAAGAAATACATTTGCTCTGTGGACATACCACAGAGGCAAGTAATAAGTGAGGACTCTCATCCCAGTTTATATCATTCCTCTATTTCCACTCTTTTTGCTAAGTACTATTTAAAAGCCATAATTAATGAGACAGAAAGTGTGAGGTCCTTTAAGACAGTTACCTGGCACTGTCTTCAGCCTGCTCCTCTGGGGACCATTATTTTGATTATTTGTCTTCTGTTTCAGTCACCCTGGGACTGATGTCATAGTTCCACTATCAGAGTAACTGTGCAGGAGCAGACCTACGCTGTGCCAGCCCCTTCCTTCGGTACGTGCAATTTAAAATTCTGGAGACCCTCCTTTCTCTCTTGCTGTCTGCTCTGAGCTGAACACACACCCTTCAGAACTGCAGGTTTTCAGAAGGTAAGTCTGGCAGACCTCTTCTGCCTATTGCACGACAACCAGAAGAATCACATGATTTTATAATTATCTCTTAGAGTTCAGCTGAAGGATCCCTCACTTTCAGATACAGCAGAAAGACTCTTGGTTTGGGAGGGAAAACTCATGAGGATTTGTTTTCTTTTACTGGGAGAAGGTGGGATTTGCTTCTCCAGACTCCTGTCACAGAATATGCCATTGCTCTGTCACTATTTTTATCAGTTTTCTGGGAAACCAGCTGATTTACAGGAGATGACAACTATTTCTTCATCTGGTCTGTGTTTCCCCGCTGGCTTCAAGGCCATCTTCTGAACACACCTGCACATTTGGGATTATAAGAGAAGGCACGGACCAGCTCATAAGTGGCCTTTCCACACCTTTACAGCCCAGTCCATAGGTGATTCTGAGGAACATTGGTTTATTCTCGTTCTTAATTTGGCTGGCACCAGATGTCCTGTAAAGATTTCAAGATGCATACGTGAATGTGTCACAAACCTGACTGCTGGTTTCTGAGCCCACAGTCATCTCTGCAGAACTAGGTTGAGCAAGAGAGGACTATTGCAATGGGTCAGTCTAATCCACGCGGGCACAGGGCGATTAAAGCCACAGGGACGCCATCTTGTCTTGCCCTGGTGAAAGTAATGAACATGCTTACAGATCTCAGCCAGAAAGTCTCTAGTGGCATGAACGAACACAACTTGAAAACAATGTGCATTCAGGCTGGCAAGCCCTGCAGAGATACTGGTTTTAGCCTGCTGAGGTCAAGCAGCCTGAAGTATCTGGAATGCTGTCACCGCATTTCACACCAGCTGAAATGTTTAGCAGTGCAATCTGCAAGGATCATAAATAGGAATACTAAATTCTTGAAAGAGCAGATACAGGAAAATATTTCTGTTATGAAAATCATAAACAAATGCAGTTCTTTCCAAATCCAAACATATTCTGACACTGTTCTCTGAGCAGAAACATCTGTCTCTTGGATAAGACCAAGTCTGTTTTAATATAACAAGGTCTCTGATTTTCTTCATCCCTTAAGCTGCTTTTAGCCTTGTCAGCAGTGCCAAGGGGCTGTGCTGAAATTGCCAGCTCTCAGCCATATGCTATGGCCACAGTGGGATGTTGAGATGTGCATGATCACCTCCAGGAAGTACTTGCTGTATTCAAAAGGTGTGGGAGAACACAAGTTTTGGCGGAGGAAGAGTACAGCTGATGGTTCTCCTCAGAGTTGAGATTTTTATGGAAGAGACAAGTGTTCAATGCATTGCCCATGGATTATTGCTACAGCCAGACCAAAAGCAGTAGATAGAAAAACTCTGCTCCAGGGACAAGAATACTTTCCTTTGGATAATTATGTTCTGCAGGCTTCAGAGTGGATGCTTGAGTCTCACAATATCACTTGCTCCCCTGTCCCCCTTCAGAAAGTGCTATGGAGGATGACTAGTCCTGTGAGTCTCACCAACTTCTGAATCTTGCACAATTTCCTAGTCACACTCTGCCTCATTTTTAGTATCTTTCCTGGAGATTAAAATTCAACACTGTATCTTTACAATATATATGGAGACAGAAAAGTGCTACATTTTCTGTGCAGGATGTTTTCACTGGGGTGCAATGGCATTTGAAATGTGTTTGGAACAAGATGCTTGTTCCTTTTCTACCAATATTTCAAAAGTGGCTCCTGGTTTTGAGTGTTTGGCTCCAGATAACTGTTAGGACCTAGTTTCCAAAGGAGTCAAATATTCAGAGGACAGGTTGGAATTCTGCATGCTTACGCTGGTAGCTGCTGATGGCTGTCGTGCTCCTGACCCCTGCACACTGTAATAAAACAGGCGTGGATGATGGTTGTGCATGCTGATAAAGCGCTTTAACAATGCTGGATGCATGGCTGGACACAAGAGGAGATGCAGGAAGCAAATCCTTGTCAGGACTCCAACTTGATTGCACATGAAGAGCAATAGTGTCTTTGGACCAGTGGCCTTCATTCTCGTTTTATTTGTAAATCCCTAGCAAATTTCCAGTAGGAAAGGAGGCTCCGTCATAGAGCAAATATTAATTGCCCGGTAATAGTTTCCTTTCCTAATCCTAAAAAGATGCTCAGGTCCCAGCATTGAAACTGTTGTGCAGAGCATTCCATTGTGAATAGCGTCACAATCGCAGCCGTTCTTCGGGTCATTGCCGGTGAGAAAGGGAAACCCTCTCTGAAACAGGCTGAAGGCTGTTCTTCTCACCTCTCAGAAAAGTGTCCCTTCCCGTTACTGTGAGGCCTCTTCCTTCTCACTGCTATTCCCACTTTGACTGTTGCCCTGCAGGTAGGGGCTGCAACAGAGGGAACTAAAGGCCTGGACTCCTCTCCTTCTCTCGGAGAGGTGCTGGCCCTTTGGCAGCGGTGGAATGCAGATCTTCTCTGGGACAGGGTTTGGGCAACAATCCTAAAGGGCAGGGTAACCTGGCAGAGACCACTGCACTACTTTTCAGAGGTAATGGGAGAGACTGGGCAGCACCTGGGGAATCGTTGGAGGAACTCCAGAGCCACTCGAGTATTTATGGTGGTGTTTGTGGTTAAAGTCTGAAATGCATATGTTGCATAAAAAGTTTAAACGGAGTAGCTTCACAGGATGGGTAAGAAGAAGTAGCTAACAGCCATCCTGAACAGCTGCCACCACCATCTCCGTGTGACGGGGGAGAAGTGATGGGATGGCATTTGTAGGACAGATTCGCAGAACCCACAGTCCTCCCTGGGTGCTTTGCTAGCAGAGCGACGCGCCCGTTTGCTGTTGAACCTGCAAGCTACGCCTGCTGTTCCTACGCAAAATCTTTGGCCAGTCTCAGGACTGAGATTTCAAAGCCGACAAGTTTTCTGCTAGCCTGCAGGAGGAACACCGCGAACCTGCAGGGAACGCTGCGGTGTCTGCAACCGGCGGGGACCCCCGCTGCGGTGGGGACCCCCGCTGCGGTGTCTGCGACCGGTGCGGACCCGCGCTGCGGGTGCCCGAGATCCCGGCCCCCTGCTCCCCCCGCGGCAGCAGTGCCACCTGCTGGTCAGTCGAGGGGCCGCTCCCGCGTCCTGCGGTCCGCCGCCCCGCGGCACACCGCCCGCGCCTGTGACTGCTACCCCCGCAGACCGCTCCTCGCCGCCGCCTTAAAGGCGACAGGGCGGTGGAGCGGTGTCACCGACAGATTCCGAGGTGGCCGCGTTTCTTTCAGTTTCTGGGTTACTTAGACACTAGGGATTTTCTGGGGTTTGCTTAATGAATAACAGAGAGGCTTCGGTGACACCGCTTTTGTTTGTGTTAGTTATTTTAATGCAGTTTTAAAATCGAGGCGGATACTCAGCCACATTTTGTTCTGAATTTGCTGTTGGTTAAGAACACGTAAAAGCCTAGTATGGATATCATCTGCTCACCTTAAAACATTCACTTAGAAGCCCGTGGATCTCTGTCTATGTCTAACACATATGTATGTATATATTTCACAAAGTTGATCAAATGAGTGATCGTGCGGAAGAAAACGCCAAGAAAAGCAATTCTGCCCAGGAAACATCTGCAGAAGGAAATGTCTCTCCCGCTAAGGACTGCTCAATAACACAAAAACAATTGGTATGACTTCTCTAGTACCATTTTATTATCAAGATACTTACAACTGCTTTCAATTTCTTCCATTAAAAAGAAAAAAAAAAAGCTGTAGTCAATAGGGAAATATCAGTCATAACAACAGTGAAATGAGTCAAGTTTGCAATGCAGTAATTTAGATGGGCAGGAGCACATGAAATAGGAAGTAGGGAAATAGGAGAGTACTCCTAGAGGGAGGACTATCTCCATAGCTTATTATTTGTTTCCAGCTTGAACTCGCATAATTTATGGTCATGAACGATGATGATGCTGAAGCATGTTTTCTCCACCAAAAATGTACCCCAGACCCAAAAGCTGCATAACGTAGGTGCATGAAATTGCCCTATAGGCTTTAAGGGGGATGCAAATGAAGATGCACAGCATCAGTCACCTTGTAAGTAAGTGCACTCAAGTGCATGGATATTTCTAAGTCAGTGTATCAGCAGACTGGACTGAACTGCCACAGCTTTCCCCATGAGAAGCAATGAAGGCGCTCGCTTGTTTGTGAAAAATCATTGTAAACTCTGAAAGAAATGACACTCTCCAGGGAAGATGAGGGGTGCCAATTCAGTTCCATTTACCTAAGAGGAGAAAAGATCAATTTGTATGTATGTTTGTGCATTTGCACAATGAATGAAAAGTGTGAGTTCAATGCCCACAGTCATTGTCCAAAGATAAATTACTTGACAGAATGCCCATGTTTGTTTGCGTTGACTTTAAACACGACTGTCAACATACATGGACAATGTGGAATGGCAATACACAGAGGCGATATTTTAACCTCCCAAACTATTCAGTTTTATCTAATTGCAAACATGAATTCCATAAAATAGGCAAGAAAATGCTCCCTCCTATTTCTCAAAAACTGTGCTCAGTTTAGTTTCTTTATTTTTGTCTGTGCTTTTTTCATACTCCTCACTTGTGCAAATGCTTCCTTCCTGCACTAGTTCCTCCTCCAGACATTTCTCTTTCCCCTAGATCGTTTGGACAAAAGTGGGTTCTAGACATCTGAGGGAACAGTCAGGCTGCCCAGAGAGGTTGTGGAGTCTCCTTCTCTGGAGATATTCAAGACCGGCCTGGACAAGGTCCTGTGCAGCCTGCTGTAGGTGACCCTGCTTCGGCAGGGGGGTT
>Ga0065711_1029333_pt1 | contig 36630 bp, 17 predicted proteins | sample Hoacrofraction12_FD_59098 | JGI IMG/M metagenome (GOLD analysis project Ga0065711, IMG submission 59098) | Hoatzin crop microbial communities from Cojedes, Venezuela - Epithelial fraction 12 v2 (version 2) | ecosystem: Host-associated > Birds > Digestive system > Esophagus > Crop | place... | reverse complement strand
TCAGCATACTTTATGTACTTCAACTTTTAAAGACAAACAGATTGGTTTTCTGGGGAGTAACATGCTAGAAGTCAGAGAAAGAAGGATTTCCAGAAGTGTATATAACTTAGTATACAAGTATTTTGACAAAGCTCTCATATAATGTGATTTTTGTTTCTGTGCTAAGCAATGGTATTTTCTGCTGTATTCTTGAGATGTGCATAGAACAAAATGCAAACTTATGCTGGGACTTTACGCACTAAGCAAAAACTGTAATTTAATGAAACAGCACAAATATCATGAAAGCAACGCTACGGTAAGATTTGGGTTTTGTTTCTCTGGGTTTTTTTCCCAGCCAGTAGATCCTGAAAGAGCGTATCATAGGCTTATGCTTCACCTTGTATTTAAACAAGCAGAAGCTTAGAAGATTCCTCTCGTAGTGAGTGGAATCAGTGCTATGAGCATGTGATGGTTATTCTGGACATTTTAAAAAGTATGTGATCTCATAGCTTGCTCCAGAACATTCAAGCCAAAGTATTTTTAAAAGAAGGGGGGAAAACAATAAAAGACTACATAGAACTTACACTTTGAATGTTTTCCAGGGCCCTAGCAAATGGATACCATTCATCCGCAACTGCTTCAAGCCTCAAACTTTGAGACCAGGGAAAGTAAGCTTAAATCAGTCCCCGGTATGCAACTTTTTGCAAGTTTTTTTTTCCTTGCCAGTGATAGGGTACCCTTCATGGTATCTTTTAAGTCAAAGTGAAGGCACATTTTGCATATGCTGCATCTCTCCAAACATACGGTCATAGCTGGAAGACCCTGTTCTTGTATACAAAGTTGGAATAAGAAATGTTTGCTGTGGCGTGTGGCCTCTAGTAAGGGAACAGAGCATCATCTTGAGTTTATCTACAGCTTCCAGATAAACTCAGCTAAAGGGAGAGAAACCCGAGACAGCAAACCCCAACCCCTGCACAAACAATCGTAGACTCTGTGCCCCTCAGCTACGAGCCAGGCACCACGCTTGTTTTCACCCTGGCTGTGCAAAACCTCTCCTTCTCCGCAGTGTACCTGGGAGAGTTTTCTCAGCGGGTCCCCCCCACCCGGCCGGTGGCCGGTTTTCAAACAAAGCCGTGCTTGCAGCTGCCTAAGCATTGCACAGCCCACTAGTTTTCATTCTTCATCACTTGTGCACTTGCCCCAGCAGCACTCAGCTCCTCCGGCTTCTGTTCAAACTCCTTCTAGGATGGACAGACCAGTCCACAGCAGGATGGGTAGGGACGTGCCCGTGCATCAAGCCATAGTCTGTAACTCGGTGGCCAGGCTGTTTCAGGCCATCTGCGTGCAAGGTTTGATTTTGACAGGTATTTGTGGCATCCTTTCACTTCTTCAAAGCTGGTCAAAGCTTTTAAGTTTACTTACAATAATTAATCTAGTTACAACAACAAATTAAAAAGTCAACTCTGTTCTTTTGTGTGTAAGACTGACTAGAAGAAGGGCAACTAACATAAAAGCCAACTTGCTATTCACCACAGCCTATCATCTATTGCTTTGCTGAGGGACACTCTGCATGGCAGAACTGTAGAAGCCGGACCAACTCCTTCCTTCTCAGTAAGACATCGCTACGACCAGCTGCTCCTCTCAGCTGGTCCATTAGAGAAGAACAGGATTGTGGATGGCACATGATGCAGCCACATAGAGAAGAGCTTTTCAGAGGAGTCACTTATGGATAGGAGCTGCATTACAAGGATTAATTACAGTTTTTCCTTGTGAGGCTTCAGCTGTGCTGTGATCTATATTGAAAAATCAGATGTCCAGTCAAGTACCCAAAAAGATCGACATTTACTGCTGCCCTAGAAATCTGGCTTAGGCCATTGCTTTAGACAGGACCCTCCAATTATTTGTGGTCTCTTTTTTTTCTGTCTATTGCTAGAATAACATGACAAATTGTCAGGTTATTCTTTCAACGCCACACTGGAGAAGCCAGTTCCCAGAGCAAGGGTCTCAGGGTATTAGACAGGTAGAGGGACCATCTGAGACTGGTTTACAGAGAATACTACTGGAACTGGGATTTCATACAAATAAGAACAAATAGTGTATACGCTAATGTTGTCTAAAATAAAGCCTCCTGGTTAATGAAGATCTTTGTGACATGATTACTACAAGATTGTAACATGACTGTTTTGTAAAATATTACATGTAATATATCATTCGTCCAATCTTAAATATACTTTCTTGTGACATCGCAAATGCTGTTCTAGATAAAGATATCTCTGCTGCCTGCAAATGTAAAATTAGGTATTAAAAATGATATTGCAAGTAAAGACCTCTTTAAAGAAAATGTTTAAATATATAAAATTTAATACAGATTTCTTTAATTTGCATTACTGTTGACTTCTTGCTTCTGAATTCATTTTTTGGACCCATTTTATGTGTTTCTGCAGGTAGAAAGCTTTTCCCCCCTCTATAGAATGCTCGGAGGGAAAGCAAACCTTCCCCTTCTCACGTGCCCAGCCAAGCTCAGAATATGCAAACAGACCCCTAAATCACTCTAGGAGCAGAATTTGCTGGACCGTTTCAGTAGTATCCTCTTGTAGTACATAGGAGTTACACCGTATTCTCTGGCCTTCGCTTCTAGAAGTGCTCAACAAGTGAAACCACCAACATCCTCAAGATCTTTGATTTAAATCTAACTTGCAAGAGACATTCAAAAGAAAGCATTGGTGTTATTTTAAATTTAAGTAGCAAAACTCACGTAGTCAAAGCTGCCTGCAGCAATCCCCCAACTCCCAGAGCCATGCCCTGATTTTCAAACTAATAAACTTCAGAAGGATGTGAGCTCAATTCATACAAACCAGGCCACTTCTTTTTAGGCACCTCCATATGGATTACCAGCTTAAATCCAAGTACCCAGATCTGAGAGCCAGCCCAAGGCTTTGAGGTGCCAACTTTTATGAAACGTAATTTATTTTAAAACAAACAACAAAAAGTGCGCTATTTTATAGGTGACATTTATTTGAAGGGACACAGAACACTCACTAAAGTGCTTTAGAGGAGGAAATATAAACAGCTGCCTTAAAACTATTAATTCCTAAGTAGCCTTAATACAATTGACAAGATTAGCCTCCATGCATTACATGAGATTGGGCATTTTATAATACCAGCCCAATGTATGTGTGCAGCTTAGCAAAGAGCATGGGAATGCTATATCGGGCTCGTAGGCACCGTGCGCTTCCAGCTAATGGCCAGGGAAGATTTTCAAGGCTGATGCAAAGAAAAAGGGATCCCCGCAAAACAGTTACTTATTTCCACCTGACTTGTTTGTTTTGTAAAATAAAAACAAACACTGCTCTTACCACAATCAATGTAAAATGGGGACAGATCACAAATGCTTATTAAAAAAAAAGAAAGAGTATTATTAGAGATTAGTTAATTAAGAGATAAGACCAGAAAAATAGAATGGCGCCATTGGATAAAAGCCCCCTGCGGGGAGACAAAGGCTTAGGCAAATTTATTTCTGGTAACAGCAACGCAGCGATCTCAAATCTGAAGTAATGCCTATGTGAAACTTCTTTTTTATTATATCATACCTACAGTGTTCAGTGACTGACTGAAACACCGAAGTAGTGCAGCACCTCTCAGAGCACCTGTGTTTGCTGATGGGGTGTCATTCCACAGGTGTTACTGAGTTTCCATCCAAAGAACATCTGTGAGGTGGGAAAGCTGGAGGAAAGGAGGCCTGGAGCTCAGCTTTGTGGGCACAACCTCCACAGCACCGTTCCCTGGGGAATGCACCCCCATTTTGCAGCCTCCGCCTCGCACGTGGTGCCGGAGGAAGGGCTGAGCAGGGCTCCCACCTCCCATCCCACCGGCCCCTTCTAAAGCAACACACACTGAACAAGCCTTACCTGCATCTACTAAAAAAGAACCTGTTTCTACCAAAAAATAAGGATAGTCCATAAACATGAGGCACCATGAAGTTCATGATGAGGTGCTTTTCCACAGTGTGTTCTCCAAGCCAGTTTTTCCAGAGCAAAGGGTGGTGCGGGAACCCAACCAAGCCAAGGACCAAAGGGCAGGTCTGCAGCCTGGCACCTGATGAAGTCACACCGTTCCACCAGGCAACCAAGCCCCCAGCATTTTATGTCATGCTCCCAGGCAAAATGGGGCCAAGCACTGCAAATCAGAAATGGGGAGATTCAGGAACATGAAACTCGGTAAGGCACGATGCCAGCTGGGGGGGGGGGATGAAAGGAGGAGACCAAGGTGCTGCGTCCCTCCAGCAAAATAGAAGGCAATGAGTCCGAGGCACACGATTCCCCGGGCTGACATTCTTGTTAAGAGGGTGAAAATTAAGTGTAATTCTTGATAAAAAAAAAAAACAAAACGAATAGAAGTCGCTTCGAAATACGCAACAATACACACTTTAACAGCAACGTCAAAGAACTGCCGCCCCTCCCAGCTGGAGGCACATCGAGCCCACCCTCCAGCCAGGCAGCAGCGTCTGCGTACCTAAACAGGACAGAGATTGCTCCCCAATTAAAGATTTCCTTTTAAGAATTGCTTTTCTTTCCTCGTTTTTACAAACAAGGATGAGATGAATTCACAAGTTCATATGAATGAATCTTTCATTAACTATATAAATTAATCAAGCACAGAAGTAACATTAATTCTGTAATGCTGCTGTAGGTATATTTTAAGTAAATTCTGACAGCATTTCTTGCTTTAACTCCAGAATTTAGTGTAATTAGGACATAACATTTATTATCTACTTGTCTATGGTTTTTTTTAACTTCTAAATATTTCAGTTTATTTTTGAGATTAGTTTAAAAAAAGGATTAAAATCGTTCCAGGAAGCATTTAGTTCAGGAGAGACTCACATTGGTGTATCTAGATTTCAAACAATCACTACCTCAGCATGTCCCCAACTCCACTGGGACAACACAACTTTCTCCTCTCTTTGCCAGCTGGTGCCCAGCCAGGTGTGCTGCTCCTGCAGGTACGCGTTCCCAGAGCCACGTACCCTCCTCAAACGCTTCACAGCTAGGTCTCTGTCACTGGTGAAGGCTCACAAGCAGATCCTGAAGCTCTGAGAGCAGCAAACAACCCCGTCCTCCTTTCACTACAGTCACTGCTACTGCAGCCCTGGGCAACGGCACGCAGCTCACTCGCTGTGCCTGGAGCGGGGCTGCCCACCCTGAGCACGTGTGAACGCTCCAGTGCAATGAAGCGACCACGTTGATTCTTGGGTTGGCTAACCTTAGGTGGACGTGACACCTTTCAGCACCTGCATAACTTATTTCACATCTGCCCAACCCTTTGAAATGCTACCCACACTAACCTGTTTTAGTTAAACATCTCGCATGCGTTGGTATTAACAGCAGTTACCCCCCAGCCTCTAAGCTGAACACCGTGCTCCTATGCGCTCCAAGTGCCACATGTGTTGCTAACATAAAGCATTTCTCTCTCCATTAAATAAAAAAAACACTCAAAATTCCTTATTTTCAGCTCCTTCCTGTTTAAGCTGATAGTGAATATAGAGGAGAGCTTAAAGCCTACATTGGAGTATACAGAAAAAGAAAATGCAACACAAAGTACTTTGTTTCAGAGTCCACACAATCTTCCAAGCTTTCATCTACTACAGCATTTTATGAATTACCAAAGCTTGACATGGACAGAGTTAAAATACTCAGATGAGATGCCTGACTGGTTCAACAGCATTAAATGGATGCCCAAGAACTACTGCAGATTTTTTTTCCTCCTTCTAGTGTACTTTGTGCCAAATTGCACATTTACTCTGAAAGATTCCAATATAATCATTGCAAGAACACACAGGCTCGTTGGAGCTGTCTTTATGGGGAGCAAACATTACCTCTCTAATGCAGGCATCTCTGGTTAGAAGACACCAGCAAATTACATCAGTGAACATATTGCTGATCTGCTTGCCTTCTTTATTTTTATATAGCCTTTCTCCAATTTATTAATACGCTTTAGCATCCCCCATGTTTAGAGTACTGTAAGTACAGAATTACGTTCCACACATTGTACAGAAATACATTCCACACGTTATTCCTCAAATATGTGGTTGATTTCAAATCAACACCTTGGTTTTATAAGTCACTGAAACATCCCGCAGTGGTCTGCACAGATGCCATCACTAACCTGAGCTCAGCCATCCCACCCTGCCCAGGGCTGACAAGCCAGCCTGGCTTTCCTTCCAGGATCCCACGTAAAGGACAAGCTGGAAAACTTCCCACCTCTGAGCTCCAGCTGTCTGGAAAGAGACGGTGAAAATACATATTCACAAACTGATGAAAAAGTAGCATTTAATCACTGCTGTCATGGAGACGAAGATCAGTACTTGCCATTTCTTAGCTCCTACACCTGGCGCGCTGAGGAAATGCCTCACACTCTCCCTTTTCTTTTTTCCCCAAGAGAAGAGAGTTTGACAGATCTCTACATCAAGACACAAAGATACAAGATTTGGGCATCTAATGTCTGCATGCCAGGAGACGGGGAAAGCTGGCAGAAGTAGGATACTGAGAGAAAACACGACACCACAGTTACTGCTGAATCCCAACGGGTATAAAAGACCTTTCCAAAAGCCAGTTCACCATCACCGACCAAGCGGTACGCAGGGAGGACGTGGCAGCCACCGCTCCTGTCCTCTGAGGCACATAGTCCTGGTCAGACCACTTGAACATACGTCTCGGTGCCTGTGGGTGTAAGTGTGAGGGTAGACACAGGGAGCTTACAAAGTTAAAGAAGATGAAGTCACCATGCCCTTCCATAGGCTCTCAAGCTGAAGCAAGAGGATGTTTCAGTAGGATGCTCCCACCTATCACCATAAATACTTCGCCACTTCCCAGGGCCAGCTGGTGGTAAGATGTACCAAACAGCATCGAAACCCTACCTACATGATCAGAGGAGTACAACACACACGCAAGGTGTCACATGCCCCTGCTTTGTCAATACCTGAACTATTTCACTGTAGCTTGCTCCTGTATCAGTCTGTAACATGTTTAACAAAAAATGTATTCATCAGTAGAAGTAAAAATAACAACATTGACAAAACTACAGTTACACCAGAGTCACACCTGAATTAGCAACCAGTCACGGAGCTGCCTCTGCCAGAACAGAGCCAGGAATCGCTATTTCTCCTGACCACTATTAGCCTTGGAATGAAATAGGTAGTAATAAAACTCCTTCTCCCTCTTACTGGAAGAAGCTGCCTCTCCGTCTGAAGCGCACAGCTCTCTGGGACTTTGGGTCAGGCCTTGGAGGGCTTTCCAGTGGAGGAACTCCCAGAGCCTGGTCTAGGGGCAAGCACTGACTGGTCAAGAGCCTCAGTCAAGCCTGGGATCCCCAGCCCCGCATGCGACATGGAGTTCTTCTCCATCCCTTACCCAGTGCTTCCAACTTCCACAACAGCAAACCCTCAGACGGCATGGGCACTGCTGGCTGGCAACAAGGAGAGGCAGGGAGGCTCCAGCTCCTTCTGGGCATGCCTCGACGCTCTAGAGCTGCCCGCGGCAGCTGCTCTCGCTGCAGTCCCAGCAGCCAAGCAGGCAAGTCTACTTCACTATCCCAGGCTGACAGCAGTGCCCTTCCATCAGTCACTGCTGGTTCCCCAAGCCAAGAAACTACACTCCAATGCAGTGAAGCCACTTAATGGTCACTGGAAGTTACCAGCAACTGGAGATTAGGATATGCCATATACACACACACATGACTTTCATCAGCCGCTAAACAATGGAGACTTCTTTGCCTCAACAATACCCATTTGCAGTGTTCTTACTGTGGGACTCCTCCCACCTTTACTTGAACATAGCCCCGAAGGAGAATCAAACTCTACTCCTTCCCATTCTTCTAAACATTCAAATTCCATAAGAAGGAAATTGAAGAAATTCATGGTAAGGATAGACATTTCCCTAAAGACAACTTGTCTGCAGGACTTCCCATCACTGGTAAGTAACCTTTCTTGTAGTCCCAAGTGCCTGTCCCTATGCCTTTACAGTGAGGATATGCTGAGGCAGTTCTGTAGAACGTGAACCAGTTACCCAGAGAAAGCGGACAGTCAGACGGTGACATGCCAGCTGTGTATGCAGAGCTGCGGCTGGCAGGCTCCCTCCCGGCTGTTGTCATGCCTTGAGTGCTTGGAATCGTTTCTGCAGAAGGAAAGCCTTGACAGTTAACTGCATCCAGTGTTGTTGCCATGAAGTCTCCAACCTTCTCCCTGCAGGGTCAAGTAGGGCTGTGGGAACTGAACAGCTAATGGTAGAGAAGCGGATGCCTCCCTAAGAAAGTTTCCCTTTAACACCAGTTAAGGTACGGAGCGCACCATTCCATTCCCAGTAAGATGCAGGACTGGCCAGGTAACAGTCCTGGCTCACCAAACGCAGAGCAGATTGCAATACAAAAATACGAAGATCAGAAGACCCATAGAAGCCCCACAAAGACCAACCCACTATTTCTTGCTTTTATCAGTGAGCGCCTCCCTGTCCTGGTCATACACAAAATCATTCAACTGCTGGTTTAGTTTAAAGCCCTGTTCCTCTTTCGCTTCTTAGTAAGCGAAAGTTCCTGTAAACCACTTTCTCTGTACAGTAGATGTCTTACTTTTGAAAAGCTTTCAACATGACTTCCAACAACATCCTCATAACCAATCTGGGGAGACAGACTCGACAGACTGCAAGGTGGACAGAAACCTGGCTGGATTTTCAGGCTCAAAGAGCAGCAATAAACAGTTGGAAACCACCCAATTACAAGCGGCATTCCCCAGAGACTCATATTCAAGCCAAAACTGTTTAATACTGCCATATTTAACTTATATAATCAATCATTTCAACAGTGGAAATAGAACCACTACTTCTTGCCAAAGGCAATTCCTAGAAAGGAGCAGAGGAGAGTAGTCCAGGGCAGAAGGGAGGCAGATTTCATACTCAGTTGATCATAACAGGACTTCACCGTGAAGAGGTTTGAGATGCAACTCCTCTTGTGCCATTTAATCTTCCAGAAAGGAAAACAGCTGGGATTTTTTGCTGAAGGTACTTTCACAGTAAGTTGAGCATCCAGCTTCTCTACACATTCAGGTCATAAAGAAAATGATTACGATGATGGAGCTGCTACACAAAAACCCAAGTCATTTAAATAAGATGCTGGGGCCTTAGAGCTGGTGAGGCTTCACATCAAAATAAAAGGACAGAACAGAAGGTCTGTGCGGCCACACTTGTAATGTCCACTGTCCCAGTAAATGAAGTGAACCATATAATGTAGCAACACCATACAGTGGGCAATGGTCCAGGTTGTTCCCAATGCCACAGTGGGAAGGAGACGCGCATTTGAATTTCTCAGTCACCAGCATGAAAACTAATTTGAGGGACGTGGAAGGAAGCTGTAGGGAACCGGGGGAGAGCTGAAGATGTAAATAGGCTGAGAATCCACGAAAACTTCATCTCTGCCAACAAATTCGCAGTAACATTACAGATGAAGTATTTAGAGAGCTGTGGGGAGCACTGGCTCTCAGCACCAGTCAGAACGCATCAGGTGTTCATCTTGGTTATGAACTTCCACCAGAGCAAGAAAGAGCCTCCTGTGGCAGATGGGGGAGAGTACAAAGTGTTACCCTGAAGTCTGAAGAGAGTAAAAAAACATTACTGATGGGAATTCTCAACCCTCAATCCCTATATTAAATATAATTTACAGTCCTTTAAAAAGACGATTAGACTTTTTGGTAGAGGTCAAGAAAGATTTAGATGACCGAAGCAAATGACACTAATCATATAATCGCCTTACATTTTTAGCCAAGGAATTGCAGATGTTGCACATCCAGGTATTTCTGTTAGCTTGTGATGAACAAGGTGACACACTTGAAGGAACAAGCTCAGCAAAATTCTAAAACCAACGTTTAGAAAGTACTTATTTAATGTCAACACCAGAAGGAATTACTTCAAGGTTTCAGCTTTGTTTTGTTTTCTGTTGTGGCAGTTTCTGGTTTGGGGATTTTGTGGTTTGCTGCTGGTTCTTTTTTTTTCTCCCCTCAAACACAGAAAACATTGTAGATTGTACACGTAATCCACAAATATTAAAGTTATAGCTAATTTATTACAGATATTGTTTCCCTGATACTGAAGCAATGTTATGTATATACACAAATATTTCTACATTAACATAAATACATGCAAACCAAACCAGAAAATAGAAGTCTTGAGAAAAGAATGACTAAACTTGCAAAAAATGATAAATTGTGTACTTCGCAACTATTTGTGGTCACAATTTTACCAACCTATTCAATCTTACAGTCTCCAACTCTGATCCCAGGGAAAAAAATCCTTCTTGCTGACATTATTTTGCTTTGCACAGACAAAATCTGTCAGTATCATTATCTTATTAATATTATGCTTACAGGAAAAGAGTTTTTCAGTGCAGCTACACATTTGAAACTGTGGCACACAGCTTAAGAAGCAGGACTCCCTGCAAAAGAATAGTAATGTCACCAAAAAAGTGTGATTTTCAAGTACCATGCACAGAAAATTGTTGTTATATCAAGCAGCCTAAGTAGGGGAAGACAGAGATGAAGCGTTAATGTTGTTTTTTCCTGTAACTTCTGCATGTCTCTGTAAAAAGTGACAGCAATATATAAACAATCAGAACTATGACATGTAGTAAGAAAGAAGAGCAGTCTGTATGTTTTCAAGAAAGGGAATCAACATTGGCCAAGTTTGTTTATTTCGTATTTCACATCTTCACTCAATACTGTTACTGTATGTTTGAAAAATTGTCCTTGACACCATGAATATACAAAATTTATCTGAAGCATTAAATCTGTAAAAATAGAAACAATTCAGTCAGACCAAGTGTAACTGAAGACACTGCAGACAGTAAAGGGATTGCTTATCTGGGCTACAGACATAGTCAGAAAGTAAGACTTAACTAACAGAACTACCAGTTATTAAGGAAACAGAACTATGTAATTTTAGACTTTACTAATTTGTCAGAAGATAGGAGAGAGAAAGGTAATGGATTTTATTTTAAATCAATAAGCATAATGTCACTTTTTAGAGACACCTTGGCGGTCTAAATTACATACAGCTAGAAAACTCACTGCCTTCAGGCACCCTCATATCAAGTGCAAATCTGCGCAGTTATAGAATATATTTATAAAATATACTATATGCAAACATCTTTACAGAGCTTTAAATCAAGCCAAAAGTAAATATACTTGATGGGACAACAGGAAAAAAAAAAAAAAATTGATGAAAAAACGTGGGCATTGTGATCGTGGCCCTTCAAAGCCAGAAGAAACCATTCGGTTTGTCTGCAACAGAAAGGAGATGGGATTTGCACCTTTGAAGTTGACTGTTAACAAAAATGAAGAAAATATCCTCTGTGCTTCTGCAAATCAACATAAAATTAGCATTCATGATATCTTACATATTGTCGTTGTCTTAAAATATCTTCTAAAGCACAATGTCAACCCTTGAATACCAATAACCACATAATTGAAAGTGAAAGGGTTTCCCAGCTAAATCCAAATTACAAACTACATAAATTCTAAGGAGTGCAATGCTCTGGAAAAAGCTTTAAATTAAATTATTTTACTTGTAAAGCTAGTGTTAGTTTTTTTTTTTAGTTAAAAACAACTGGAAGCAAGAAAGCTGCAAGTGTACAAATGACAAAATCGTTTTGGATACACCAAGTGAAAGAGTGAATTATTCACCGATGCAGACATAAACATCCATTTGCTACATTATTTGCTTCCTTACTTCATTCCATTGCATGTACAGCTTAAGTATTAAAATGCAGAATAATAAATAAAACGGCTCAGATTACTAGCAAGGGGCAAAACACAATCCGTAATTGTGCTCTATTTAGTTTGTTTCAGCAGTCTTTTTCTCTTGCAGTTTATAAGAAAAATCATCACCAGACTTCCAAAAAGAGTCATTCTTTTTTCTTTTTTTATCAGAAACTCAAGTTCATTTGCCTAGGTTTATAACCCAAGACATTTCTGTGAAGGAAGCACAGTGCAAATTAAATGACTGATAAAATTTGGTTACATAGAAAGAAGTTTACTTGATTAATGTTAACTGGCATCTTTATGAAATACATTGTAAAAGAAAGATTAAATAACAGGACTACTGAGTTTGGTTTTTTCTCCTCAGACTGTTTTTCTCCTAATCCCTCCTTTGAAAAGCTTACTGAGTTACAAAAATCTTAATAAAGTTCCAGTCTTCAGCAGATAACCATTATAAATGCTGCCAATCAATGCCAACTAGTGTCTGATTTGCTTCTTGTGCATGTCCAATTTCCTCTGTGATACTGTGCTGCTGCCAGAGTTTTTGAATCTTTTTAAATCGTTCTTTGCACAGATGTAAGGGATTCCCACGTCTGAAAAGGAGATAATACGTATCAGGAATTATAAAACACTGCAACTAAGCACAAACACTTAGGTGCGGCATAATAAATATTAGATAACCCTTTAAAATATGAAAATATTTAGACAACTATAACATTATCCTCTTGTCAGAACAAATCAACAGATATTTTGATTAGCAGACTGGAGCGCTACCTTGTCTGGTCCCCCACCCTTACTGCTCAACAGTTCCCTCCAGCCTTCGGAGTCTCACGTACAGTCCACCGAAGTTTGAATGTAGGTTTTCATCAATCTTTCCACGCTGAGCCAGCTCATATGCTATGATTTTGACCAGTTTCAGAAGTAGCAAACATTAACAATATCAAGTCTCGAAACTATTCTCCCAGAAAGCAGATAGGAGTTAAGACAAAGAACTACCACACTAAATAAAATAATCTCACAGTATTTTCACTTGGTATTAAATTAAAACGTGTTATACAAATAAATGCACTATATACAGATAAAATTTTCAGCCTTAGTTTCTAGGCACCTTCACAGATGTTAAAAAGATTTAGGTTTTTACGTCTCAAGACAACTGTTTGTAACCTGGGAACGATTTCCCGTTAAATATTTTTAACCTAAAAATACATACTAGCACTAAAATGTCTGAAGCTATTAGATGTAGCACCAATGTCAAAATATAATATTACCTATTTATTTAACATAAAAATGTAACACAGAAAGTGTATTTTATGAAGCAGTTTGTTTTAGAATTCCTGTCTTTAAAAAGATTTATTTTTAAAAATATTTACCTGAGTCCCTGGTCTGTCTCTCCATAGTCATCAAGATAAGGAGGAGGATAAAAACAGCCCTTCGTTTTTCCAGCTAAAAATAGCACCTGACATTCTCGTACCCTAGAGAGAAACACAGAGAAGATTTTAGGTATTGATTTTTAGGTGAATAGTTTCTTATATTTTCATAGACAATGCTTTTCCAGTTCTCATCTACTTTCATTCTGTGTAATCTGCATGTACAGATTTTAAGGTTTTTTTTTTTAAAAAAACCAAACACCTACAGGTCTTATTCTCTTTCTGTTATAATTCCTTGGCAGCAGTTAAGAACAATGTAGTTTCATGTTGTATTATTTGCAGTCTGTGTAAAATACTCGACACAACCACAACAAGAAAATAAAACAACTTCACTTCTCACTAATCCTTGCCAAAGGAAAAATAGACATTATCTAACCTCTTCTTGTATGCAGGAAGACAACTGAAACGAACGTTTATGTTTTCAACAACAGCAGCAACAACAAAATCAAGATATCTACCTTCATTGTTTTGTGATACTTGAGTAGAAATAAACACACGATGAAAACAAATTCACTTTAAAATGAAATTCAAATTTTGTGCAATACCTCATCTTCAAAGAAACAACCTCTGAATCTTACACCAAAGTATAAGGAAGATGAATACACTCTAGTTTTTAGGCAACCCTGTTATTAGCAAACTGCTGCCTTTACAAACCACCCCTACAATCACATTTCTAGAACTATTCATTTCATGTCTACCCACACCATCCAACCTAGCAACAGAAGTAGAGGTGTTCAGTTCCTTACCTAAGGAATATCCCCACTCCAGAACCACAAGTGTATGTGTGTGCAGTACAGGCTCCAACGTCTTCTCCTTCTAATTCAGTTTGACAACAGTAACTCTGAGAACACAGCATGGTCCCACACACAAGGCACAATGTTGGGGCTCTGCTTTTATCACCACCTGATTTTGGACACCTTTTGTAGAGAAAAAAAAAATCCATTGTATGTATTAATTCTAGATCGTAAAAAGATTCAAAAGTACTTCTGAACATTTATACAGTAACAACTACACAGACTCTTCCAATTTCTATTTCAATGAAAAACACAGCAGTTTGCTGGAAGAGGTGACAACCAACACGTGCCATTAACTTAATGATTCTATAAACAACTTCCTGAAACTTTTAGTTTAGAGGTTTCCTAGTTCATCAGAAGAAGCAGAAGACTTTAGGGTCCTCAATGTAATTGCATACAACTTACGAGAAATTGGATGCTTGGTTAATGAGGCAGCTGTAGTCATCTGGAAGGTCTATTAATTTGTTGGATTCTCTTGCATAGCTAGAATAAAGCAATCAAATCAATCACTCATATTTCAATGAATAACACACAGCAATTTCAAACTCATTCATGTTTTCTGACTCAAATGTAATTATTCACAGATGCTGTTTAGATAAAGTTTTCCTCTTCTCTGCCATTCACAAAATAAAATGGTAGCAAAGGAACCCACATCATCTCTCAACTAGACCACCTTCAGTTTTCTTAGTCATACTTTTTTAGGAATTTGAGAAAACGCACAGGCAGAAAGTCAGAAAAATACACGTCATATGTATACTTTTAGCAAAACCTCATCATGACGTCACTACAGGTTTAACCGAGTATTTGTTCTGCTCCCTTATCAGTTTGCTTTGTACTTTCCCTTTGTCACTAATATTGAACGGAAAATAGTCTGACTCTCAAGTTCAGAGAACTTGCATCCTGAAGAGAATGAAATATTCATGCAACAAAAAGGACCTATTTAATATCAAACATTTATATCTTTAAAAATAACAGTTAAAAGTTAATTTATTTGCAGACATTGCACACTAAATTTTAGTAGTCTTCAACTGAAGGGATAACACAAATTAGACTGTGAAATGTAAACAGAGGTTTGTAACACAAGCAATGTACAAGAACATGCTGGGAGAAAGAATAAAAAAATCACTGTGAAGTTAGACATAATCTTGGGAAGAGCAGTTAAGAATCATCAAGAGGAACACAGAAAAACATCCCAACAATCACAACAGAACAGGAAATCAATTATGCAATCAGAGTACTCTTACTGTATAAGAAACTCTGTTAATAGAATGGTATTTAACTAATGAAGCGACTGATTTTTATTTTTGTGACTTGGCCTTATTGTATGTACAGTGTTGAAAGATTGACTTCATGCATGTAACACAGGAGATTAAAATGCAGGAATAAGTTTTTAATGAAAGCACTGTGAACCTCATATCCATTTATAATTATTTCGATAATTGATAACCACTATTTTTATCCAGCCTTCATAAAGAAAAACACCCCAAATGCCTATCGACATGCACTAAGTATTAAATGTGTTCTGAATCCAAAACAATTGCTTAGCAAGTAGAAATGTATGAAAAGCAAATTTTCCTTCTAGCGCACTCAGTGTTGATTTCACTGAAGAATTTGGATTCTCGATAATTTTAAGAGCCCTTCAATGCCTGGTATTTTTAAATAAAGGTTATAAATGTCTTTAAGCAACGGTGTATCTTTTGAGTCAGAAGGTACAAATCTATACAGTAAACATGAGAAGAAATGTTATGGCCTCTGATTACTGCAGATCAGTCTAAATAAAACTGTAATATTTTACTTTACTTTTGAAATCTACTAATTCAATCAATATTTCACTTTTCTTACAAAAATCTCTTCGCCTATCCCCCAATCAAGCAGAAACAATACCATGTTACTATAAACACCCTTTAGAAAAAGTATTTAGAGAAAACTACAACATTAAAGTTTCTCCCCATCTCTGCTTAAATTTTTTTTCATGTTTACCTGATAGCATGCCTCTTGCCTTCCAGGTATCTTTTTACTTCATTGTTACTGCACCAACTACAAGAAAGAAAAAAATTGGCTTTTAACGTCAATGGATGATACATTGCAAAAACAAATAAGCAAAAAATCCACAGTATATTTATTCAATAATCTCTACAACCAAAATGATTTCTTTCAAAACACTTCTTTCACAAATGCTTTTCAAAGTTTATGATTCACTTCCATATATGTACTTCTGGGAGCATAAAAACATGACTTACCTTTCTATTAGTGTGTTCAGAATCTCACTATTTTCTTGAAAAAGGCAGGTGAGGTTGTTTGGCAAGGAAAGATAGCTACATAAGTGTTCAAAATGGTTTGTTCCATTTACTGTAAAAAAAAAGCATAATTTTAATAATTACATTTTTAAAAAATTAGATTATAAATGAAATACAGCTCTAAATATGGGACAGTTATCTTTTGTTTTAAACAGTATTCCCCTACACCCAAAATGTGATACGAAGTACGAAAGTGCTGGTAAAGGCACCAAACAGCTATGTTGGAAAGCTGCCAGTAATGAAAAGCAACTTTCCTCAAACCTCCTCCCAATTATGTTTCAAGTCTAGTCATATAAGAACCCCAACAAAGAGTTCAATGGCCTTTACAACTTGATATATCTTTGTTTTAATGCCATCCATTAAATAGCTACTTTGTAATCCCTGGAGTCTGTGACACAAACCCAGAGCAGTGGTCAGTGACAGGCAATACACCACAGCCTCAGAAATACAGAAATTGCAAATGCCTGCAATGCCTAACTCTACTAAAATATGTAAGGCACAACCGCCAGATTGCCATATTCATACCAGTCTATTGGTTTGACTCCCTGGGCCCCTGCTCTCCCAACTTTCAGGGCAAAGAGCACCCAAAGAGCACCAGTACCTCTTTCGTGGCACAGCCTCTTTTACTCCTGAATAAAGGAGCGAAGAGAATTACAATAAAAGCTGTGCTCACTTCTCTCTCACGCCCAAGTGACTGCTGTTTCACAGCCACCTGTAAAACACCAGAGAAGAGCAATACAGGCCACTTGTGGGTCCTGGGGCTGGGGACTGGGTAGGCAAAGCAAAACACCCAGTGCCACAGCCACCATCAGGACATCCCTTGGTGGTGGGGACCTGCAGGGCCATCCAAGCACCTGGGACTTGCAGATAGTAAAAAAAGCGAAGCAAAGCCTTCCTCTTCCTTTCCCCTACAACCAACTCTCTAAAGGCCCATGGACCTACTGTCTGGAAGTACATCTGCATCGTGTATCTCATGTTTAGGTATCTGTAACAAAGAACTTAAGTTGTCCCACTGGTCCAGACTGTGAGCTTGAGAAACCTTGTTACAGCAAATCAGAGTTCAGGAATAGAGGTTTCTTCTCTTTTGCCCAAATGCTTAAGTACTGCAATTGTTAAGTGAAAAAAAAAAATCTACATTTTATACACCATTTGTCAAGCAGCTACACGTCAAGGAAACATTCTACAAGTACCAAATCACGCAGATACCCATGACAAGAGACAACCGCTCAACACCAAGTATCATACTGAAGGAGTGTCAACCTATACTATCAATATCTTTGGATTTACATTCTATCCCTAAATGCACCATAGATGGAGGACAGTAAACATTGATTATTTGGGGTGCAATGTAACATAGTGTATTTATAGAGAGATATTAACCATTAGCAGATGCTGACTAGAATGAAATCAATGCAAGCAAAAGCAGGTCTCATTTGATGAAAACAGTAATCAATAGGAGATCTGAAATATCCAAAATTTCACATTTTTTAACAGAAAAGCATGAATTTCTGTTTTAAGCAATCTAGAAAGGCATTTGCCTTTCTTAAATTTTTAAAACAGAAACAATTTTTATTTCTTTTTTCATTATGCAGATATGATTCTGCACTGGTAACAAATCCACATTCATTCCATCAGCTTCTTCAGAAAAGAGAGCTGAAACATCATTTATTTTGTCCGTAAATGTTTATGTCTTGAAAAGGTGATTTAATACGAAGCAGACACTACCTTGAATTTCTGAGGGTGCTGGGACTCCATTTAAGTAATGGAAAAACAAAGCAGAACATCTCAGGAAAGGCATGATTCCAGCTTTTAAATTCCTCCATAGGTGCCAGCCTGAGGAAATTTCTTTCAAGGCACTTAAGAGAATACAAGAAAAAGTGTTTGCTTTGCTTTAATCATTTCAGTTTGAGAGCTATATTTAGTAAGTCTTCAGTCATATTTCATATTAAGTTACCGACTTCAGTTGAAACAAGCATTATGCAAAGTGATTACTTCAAAGCTAACTCCAAGAAAAACTATGAAACAGAGATTCATAAAACCGTAACCAACTGGGACAGTAAATTACGGAAAACTTTGCGTAGACGTTTCAGATCTAACAAGTATTCTGTACTCAGACACTGCCAATTCCAGATTCTACACATCTACAAACTGACTAAAACAAATTGCTCCAGAGCATAATCATGAACAGATATCTTCACAAGCACAGAGGAATTCATAGGAACAATTACTTGAAAAGTAAATCTAGAAGTAGTAGATAAGAAACAAGATGCCAGAGCTCCCAAGTCAAAAGTCTCATCTTTGACAGCATTAGTATATAGAATTCAGTCAGCAGTGTAGAGTCCAGGAGGAACAATACTTGATAAAATCTTATCAAAAGATCGCACTTTTACCTTCCTGTACACTGGCAAAGAAATTTATACAGTGTAAGCACAGCTACTTCCTCTTCACTGTTAGTGTCTTCCTGATCCATGCCATTCTCTTCTGAAGAAGAAAGAAATAATAAGCAAGTTACTTCATATATGCATGTTTATACAGCAAGAATGTAATTTTTCAAGTTTTGAGAAAAAGGCAAAAACTAAGCGAAACATTCCACTGTGCTATAATATGATGTACTGGAAAAAAGTTTTCTGCTGCACATCTTCTGTAGTAAGTTTGTGCTACTGTCAACTCCAGTGAGGTGCTGGTTTACTTGTTCCGATTGGTCGGGTTTCCTAACATACTTGCTTGGAGTTCTTTGCTTTTAGCATACTACACCTTACCCAGTTCCTCTTGCCAGAAGATACATTGATTCTGTACTTCACTAATTGCAACTTATTCATCATGCGACATCTAAGCCAAGTCTCTGCAATAAACACTCCAAGGCACTGCAACATTAGCTAGAAAGCAAGGATTCATGACTAACTATGCTCTAAGAAACTTCCAGTGTTAAGCAATAAAGACAAAAGACTGAACTTCCATAAGTACAATTTATCAATACTTTCTATGGGCTGAAAGAGAGAGCACTAGCAATTTTATTTTTGCAACTGTGAACTGCAGACATTTACCAAGAATACCTTAGTGCTTTCCAAGTACAGATTTGGGGAATCATTTCACTAAAAGTTGAAAGAAAGAGCAATTACCTGTTGATGAGGTAAGTAAAATTTGTATTATGTGTGCCATAGTGACAAGGTGAAACAGGTGAAGATCTCCAGTGCCAAGACTAACCCCTGAAAAATCCTGACAGTGTATGGCAGGGAAAGAAAGCACCAAGCCTATCTATAAAAAAAAAAACAAACAAGAAAGCCGGTATATTTATTTTCTTTTAGAATCTGCCCATTTTCTCTGCTCATGCTGCTTCTATACCCTTTGAAGACAGCATACCTCATAAGGCTAATTGTTGAAGCTAATAAGCAAGCTGTTATTTAAGGGAACAATGATTAACTATCAAGTTTTTTTTGGAAGTCTGGGTTTGTTTTGGGGGTTTTCTTTGCTGCTTTTTTTGTGGTTTGTTGAGGGGGTTTTGGTTTTTTGGTTTGGTTCAACATCCAGAGTATACATTCCACCTCATTTTACCCCTTTTTATTTTTAGATAAGAATACTTGCAACACAAAAAGTATTTAAATGATAAGTAGTGAAAAAATACTAAAAACCTGAACATTTTGAAAACTTTCTAACCCAGTGCAAACAGAAAGTTTCCAAAGACGTTTTGGCATAGTGCCTACTGGATCAAAACACTATTAATATATATTATGGAACACTTACCAATAAATGAAACATGTCAATATCAAGTATGCAAGGAAGATTTCCATTTTTTTCATTAGGCACCAGTGCTGAGTATTTTAAAGAGAAAAATACATGGATTAATTTAGCATTTAGATATTAAAAGCTATTAGTGTACTTCAGTTACAAAATGAGAGCCATCTCCTTGGTTTATATGCTTAAAGTATTTAAAATATAAATGTGTCAGGTCTGGTCAGAAAGGCGTGAAATCAAGAGTTGTTCAACATTACTGAAGAAGACTCTTGCCTACTTGACTATAGTGTATTAAAATGAAACAAACCCAAAGTAACCATAACAAAGTAAGTGGTGCCATTCACTGCTCCCATAATGACTTAATTTCATTGCTTAGGCTTCCAGTGGGAGATAAAATCAGACAGTATCTCAAGCACTGACCCAGAAATAAGCTAATTGTTGTCTGTTGGACAGCTGTTCAAAGAAAACTTTTGCAATTTATTTAACTTTACTAGGTTCACTAAACTTGCCTCACGAATTCAAAATTGCATTGCTGAAGAGTCTCTTAAAATCAGTTTTCTCTTTCAGTAACAAAGAACTAAGTATTGGTCTCTCCATCTCTGTGGTATTCACATTCACAGTAACCACAAAGTATCAAAGCACTACAACTAACAGAAATTCACACACCTAATAAATTGCAAGTAAGGGAGTAAACTCTATCGAAAAGAAAACAGAAACAGAGTGCCTTGAAAATGTTACAATGTATTTAAACCAACAATCAAGAAACAGTTGCAAACCTCTGTACTCCAAGCACTGAAAACTGCTTTACAATAAAAAAGTTAAACCGCAGCTATAAGAATAGTTTTACAATGTAACTATAAGCATTAAGCTGCCAAGTTCAAAAACACTGCTACAATTAAAAATAGCCTCATTATAATAACTTAAGAATACTTCAGTTGAAGACTGCTGCCTTGCTGGCCAGAAAATTAACAGCTGGAGATCTGTGACATTTTCAAGCTATTTCTTTTCGCAAACATTTCACCACCACTCAGATTTCAAATGTTTTTACTTTTGTAAGCATGTAGCCACACAACTCAACCCAAAAGTCTGAAAAACGCTTCTAACAAAAATGTGACCAGAAATAGGGGCTTCCAAAACCAAACTTTTATTTGATAAGTTATCTTTATGGATAAACAGTTCCTAGAACACTGACAGATAAAAGGCTAATAATTTTCCTTATTCCTAGCCTTGAAAAATTAAATAAAATTACAAACTCTTTTCCTTCATAAAAATAAAAGCAGTACAGTTGCTTCTGTCAGCTGGAAGGAAGAAAAGCTTTGAAGAAACATTGATTCAAGTCTTCAAGAAAATCACAAATCATGCAGAACACCGTATACAACAAAGTTCCAAACAGCTAGCAACACTCTTCTGCTTCACATAGAAAATGGCTCCATCACGACTGCTATAACCTGATGTCAATTACTTTCTTCTCCATCAAGCTGCCACCTGTTTACTGAAGTAGGTGGTATCAATTCTACTAGTAATTTCAGTAGAGGAACACATTTGAAAAGTTTCTCTGCTCTATTGACTATAAATATTAAAATTATCCCATTTTAGAATACCCTTTCGGAACAGTCCTCACAAGGGCAATTACTGCATTAGGCTGAACTTCAGGCTTTTCAACTGTATCCACAAATGCTTCAAGCCTGGAACATTTTGGCTGTTCTCTTTAAAAATCTCAACTAACATATGACATTACATAGTAAGTCCTGTCTTATCACAGATTCTTTTCAAAGGCAGAGAAGTTTGCAGATATATTACACATCTCTGAGAATATCCCATTTCCTTTCAATGCTCTATTAACCTTAATTTCTTCCTCTCTAAAGTTCCATGAAGGACCACACTTCCTTCTCCTTTGCTCTATGTACCCTTCTAAAAGCACCAATACAAATACTGGGAAGAATCAACAGAACTCCTTCACAGCAGAATATCAATGCTTCTCTTGAAAGGTATCTTGGAACTGCAGATCAAAAGAAATGTCTTTTTTTCCATGGTATGAGGAAATACTTACAGGTACACATATTCAAATATTAGCTGTTGGACTATTTATTTCATCACATAAAACAATCTTCTTGTAATCAAGACTAACAATCATTCTGTAAGTATCTTTCTTTCTATATCTGTATCTTTGTAAAAAAAACCAGAATGAGCTGGTGAACTTACATGCTAAGAGAGTACAAAAGTGACTCTGTACTGCTGAAAGAGATGAAACTGTCCAGTGAGCTGCCGCAAATCTTGTTAAAGATGTAAGGCAGTCATCCTTTAAAAACAAAGAAAGAGACACTGCCACAGTTAAAAGTTCCTCAGTCTGAAAAGGTCTTTTAACTTACAGCATTCTTTTTAGGCCCCTCCGCTGCAGTTCATGGGAACAGTCTGAGTGTTTAAGTATATGACAAAGGTATTAACGTTTATGCAAATGTACAAGTTCTCTTCAGTAGTTTTGATTTGACCGTTACCATAAGAAACCCTAGCCTTACTAAACTACGCATTTATAGAAAAAAAAAAATTTCTAGATTTGGTTTTGAAATCAATTAATAATCAGATACTGATGACTAAACAGTAGGATCCAACAAATACAACCATCAAATAACCATAACTTCAAATTCAGATATGCTGCTTTAAAGACACACAATGCCCTCTTCCCACCGATTCAAACAGGAATTGCCACTTGATCCTTACCTGTCGGCAAGGTAAATGACCAAATAATGGTTTGTCTTCATCAGCTAAAATTCGTTCTGGAAAAAAAACAAAACCCCAAAATATTTCAATGCTGTGAATTTAACTACATGCTGAAATTCACATATAAAAGAGTAAAATGAATACATTAGTACCTATGGTCTGTATCGTGTAAGCACAGCTTCCCCAGCACATTATAGGTACACGTGGATCTTCTTCATTTGGATGAACCTTCAAACCTACTTTGTATGTTGCCGTACCAAAAGTTGTCAACATCTCTCTCACACTTTCAGAATAAGGATTCCTGAAACAAAGAAAACAGTCTTACTAATTCATTTTTTCTCCACTGGCAGCACAGTACTTTTAATGATGAGCATTCACCCCATAGCTAAGCACCTGGATTTTTAAAATTTAAGTGAGAACGCCAGTATCTTTCCTTGGATCTGGTGTTCTGTAACCTCTTTTCTGCAACAGATACACTCCCTATTATTCTTTGATTATTTAATTGGAACGAATCTCATTTTTCAGCATTAATAATATCCAGTATTGAAAAAGATAATACAGTTAAGACTAGAAGAACTGTGTGATTGATGGTAAAATCTGTCATCAACTGGGATAGGTGTCTCGCATTTTTGTGTGCGATTGCCAGATAAATGTCTGTATCATGTAATGAATTTCATTACTTTCTCCCCAAGTGAAGAATGGGTAGACTCCAATACAAACATATCATAGTAGCTGAAATTCCATATTACCGTACTCTCCATTTCATAGTCTTTCTTGATGTTTTACTTTTAGTGTTGAGCTATAACGATGAGTCCTTCGCTCAGTTACAAGCAATGGGTAAAGAAAGCCTAATCCTGATGTTGCAATTTATACAACAGCAGTGTCTTCTTTGCACACCCATGTATCACATTCATCTCTGAAATTCTACTGCATTATTTACTATTTGTGCATTGGACTTCAACACCATCATAACAATAGGATCAAATTTTCTAATTAAGGTAGAATTCATGTTTTTGCCTTAATCATTGAGACCTTATAACACAGAAGTCGCATTCTATTTTCATGTTACTACTTCATGACGAAGTTTTAATGATTTATTAAGATGTAAATACATACTTCGGTTTGAAATCTGGTCTAAATCCTTCAGGTAATTGCAGTTGATCCATTTTTTCTGAATTACCAGAATTGCCTGTACAAACAAGTAGTAATAAAACACTGATTATTCACCTATCCATAATTTATACATTGTAAAAAGTTGCAAGAGCACATCACCAGAAACTGAAATTCCAAGGTACCCTTGCCATTTTTGCCACCATCTCTGAACTCCACTGTGGCAGACCCATAATACTTTGTCTTTTTCATGACCTGGTGTTGTTTTGTCTGGAAAAAAAGGAAGCTGAGGGGAGACCTTCTCGCACCCTACAACTACCTCAAAGGAGGTTATAACAAGATGGCTGTCAGTCTCTTCTCTCAAGTGAAAACTGATATGATGAGAGGAATGGCCTCAAGTTGTGCAAGCAGAGGTTTAGACTGGGTATCAGGAAAAATTTCTTTATCAAAACAGTTGTCAAGCATCGGAACAGGCTGCCCAGGGAAGTGGTGGAGTCACCATCCCTGGAGGCATTTCAGACGTGTGGATGTGGGTGCTTACGGACATGGTTTAGTGGTGGACTTAGTAGTCTCAGGCTAATCACTGGAATCGATCTTAGGGTCTTTTCCAACCTAAATGATTTTCACATACAAACATAGACATTTCTTCAGACTTACTCGCACAGTCTTCATCCCGAAGTAAATACAGCGCTTTTATTTGCTGAGATATTGTTTTGATCCACTGAGTTAGGTTTGGTTGGCCTGAAAAGTCTAACCTGTCCAAAAATACATATAAACAGAATATACACGTTAGTTAAGAACAAACTATATAGAGGATTAATATTTCATAAGTATTGCAAGTTCTTCTATTTCTCAACAGGCTCTTTCTTCAGTTGAAATTCTATCTTCAGTTGTTTTCCTACAGGTCCTACACTTCACTGTCCTTTCATAATTTAAATTCCATACTACACAATAACCAGGAAAGGTCCATAAACCAAAATAAGGAGGCATGCAATCCATCTGAGGTTATCAAAACAGAAGCTAATAAACATTTTGAAAAGGGGTTTTCAGGTTTGGCTTGTTTGGGATGTTGTTTTTTACATTTATTAAGGACATTTATAAAGCAAACAGACCTGTTAAACAAAACTCTTGGTGGAGGAAGCAGAGGAATAACTGTGTTGCTTAAACATTCACAAAGTGGGCAGAGGAATTCACCATTTTCTACATCATAACTTGTGTGTACTCGTAATCTTTGCTGTCTTCGTTGCTCTTTTGCTTGGACAGCATCAAAATACCTTTAGAGAAGAGCAAGATATGAGTGACAAATTATTAAAATATTACTTTAACATATAAATTCATTAATTCTAATGAAGTCCATGTTTTGCCTTTTCCCAGATATACATAAGAAAATTATCTGAAGGAAAAAGCTCTACCCTCTGACTGACAAAGTATTATTAACCGCAGGCTATCCCCAGGTTTTGGCAGCCAAAATTCCCGAGAGTGCTGAAGTTTACTGGGCTGTCAAAAACCACATTTAAGTTTTAGCTTTAGCAATTTCCATTTCGGAAAAAAAAAGGTGAGGGGGAGCGGTATAGACAATGTCAAAGGATTCGAAAAATAAAATTCTTGAGTTTTACATCAAATTTTAAGGGACATGCCGTGAGTATTATCCATGTGCATATTCCATTACAGGCCACAACAGAGCAGCAACTGGAAAAATTGGTGGCTGATCTCTGAAACCTATATGAAAATGAACCAAATTCACTGCTTTGCTAAACGTAACTGCTATTCCAGAAGCCTCTGGGATGGTTTAGAGCATGCCTGACAATGATCACAAAGTGGTCTGAATACAAGCATCTAAGGATGTTTCCAGGAGTTAATGGCAACCACACAGGACTGTACGTAAGCTACACAAGAAGATGAAGAACACATCTTCAGTGAGCAGCGATAAAGGACCACAAGTGAAACCTGCACTAGGATCACCAAGTGGTTTTAGTCACAGAATCTCTGGGAGCTCCTAAAAGCTCACACAAGGCAAAATTTGAAACCAAGCACTTCAGGAGCCAGTGTTTGTACCTTTGCCAACAATGAGCATGCATAACATGTCCACAGCTGCCCGTGTGTGTTCCACATGACAGATCCGGGTGCATGAATAACGGGTCATACTTTTCTGTATTTAAAATAAAACAAAACCACTTTGAAATAAACACTTATCAAAAGACCTAACTGCTGATAAGATGTTACTGATTTGCATTATTCTTAAACTTTTATTACAAAAGTATAACCCAATTGATGAAGCATAAAACACGTTACTAATTCACAACAACTTAAACTATTTAGGTCATTCACAAGCATGGTGTTGTTTTGAGTGCATGTGTTGTACTTGAACTTCAAACCAAGCTTTTGGAGGGGCTGGGGCCCTAGTAAAAGTCTCCAAGATCTACCTGCAGTTTTGGTGGTTCAGTGCCATTAAACAATGAGTCTAAGAACGTTAATCTTCAGAGTGAGAGTACAAAAGGATTCAGCACAGAAGTCTTCTATATGTTTACATATACAGAATCCAAAAGGAGCCTTTGCAACAACGCCATTGATAAAGTGATCTGTTTCATGAAGTTACCCAAATCCAAGTATTTTTTCACTGTTACCACTAAGAGGCATTTCAGGTTATATAACTGAGAGGAAGGAAATGTGTATCTTGTGCTTTTACAGCAGTACATCAACACCTCCTCTCTCTATAACGTTATGGGTGAAGTTTAACAACAAACACTTCTGATTTTGAAACGTTTTTTAATAGTTGCAAATGATTTGTCATAAATAGCTGTCAGAATGTTTGTATAACACTTTGCGGTGATTCTACATTATCATTTAGAAAACACATTTCTACCTCACTAAAAATACAATTAATTCCTTCACAATTATACGTAAGAAGGTGGTACTACTACTGCCTCAAAAGAAAGCATGTCGTTGTTACGGTGACTCCAACATCCATTAAAGACAACTACGAACACTACTTACCAGGGTCTGGAATAACTTTGTTTCTATTTTTAGACAACACAGTTGATCGCTGAATAAATGCTGCCAAGACCATAGCCCTGCTGTCCACTTTAACTTCTTGCTCCTCCTGACACAATATACACATAACAACCTGTCTGTGCTCAGCTACTTTAGTTTGCTCTGGTCCCAAGGCTGTGAGTTTTGCATCTGAAATTACAGGGCTAGAATATTCAAAGAATACTAGTGAGCAAATTATTTTAAAAACATCACTTACAAATCAGATAATGATTTAAATGTGATTAATGAGCTTTCTAGCTTTATGATAAATGCTCTCTGACCAAAAATAGTCTGGGCATTCATACAATTCCTATCTCCCCAGAAACAGAACATATTTTCTGAAACAATTCATACCCTCCCAACCCCAGTTTAAGACAGAAACTACATCTGCGACCCTAATCACCACCATCCCTTAAGTGCTTGACACAAATTCTGAAAACACTCTCCACTTCCCCCCAAAATCATTAGCACGCTTCATTTCATCTTTCCAGCTAGAAGCAGGTTTTCTTCCAGATCCTCAGACACATAATCAGTTATTTTCAACTTACTATGTTTAATAGCATAGTTTCTTCAGTATTATTAACAATTTACTGGATGATTTTATACAAAAAAAAATATTTGTCAGTTTATGTTGAGCACTATAAGGATGTGATGAGGGAGAAATAAATATTTATCCCACCATCTTGACAGAAAGGGGGAGAAAAGTATTTCATTTACTGCTGCTTTTTTGATCTCAAGAACTTACAAATAGTTTTCCATCAAGACTAAGAAAACCCACTTTTTAAAGCAGTAGCAACAGGACAATCTGATGTAGAAGTTAAAAGAAAAAAATTTAAATGAGATTCCTTTACCTATTTTCGTGTACTCTGGAGGTTGAACTATCTAGCTCCGCCAAAGTCTGCTGAAAGAGTTCTTTGTTTTCATTAATGAAGTGCCGTTGCATCTCAGACATCTGGGCCATGATCTTTTCCCTGCGCAGTCTGGCAATCTCAGCTTTTCGTTTCCTTTCAGCTTTGTCTTTATCACGTGAACTCTGAAATTGTATTGTTCTCTCAGTCATTTGTAATATCTTACCGCAACAAGACAATTTACTTTAGCTACTGCTACGTGTAACTTGTACTAAGCTGCAAACAATGAAAATCTCATAAAAAGACAAAAGAAAAGTCTACCAAAAAGTTATTCTGTGCCCTCTTTTCTTTAGCTCATGCTCAGTGCCAGGTAGATCCAGGAGTGTACCTCTCCCCCTCAACCTTTAACTGTATTTTCTATTTCTTTTCCCTTTGAGCATTCATAAGACAAAAAGGTAAGTGACAGGTCTCTAGTGCTACTCTTCCTTCATGTTAGCTGTATTCCTAAATGCACTACAGTAGTCCAAGGTCTTTGTGTACTATCTAGAATGTCATATCAAGCTAAACAAATCAGCAGATCTTATCTGCAATGATCTGCATGGTAAAAATGCATAGATACCATTTCTCTCAACAACCTTCTAAGGAGCCTGAAATTATGAGAGGAGCAGAATCGTTAAATGCTGTGATCACTACTACAGATGGTTCTAAGCAGTAAACTTGCAAAAGACTTGGAGACTACAATATATAAAGCAAAGAAAAACAGTCCAGGGACTCTCCCAACAGGTCTTTCAAACAAATGGGTTTGATCTATAAGCTGTGAGACAGAATTTCAGAAAACACTGATGTTTCCCATCTTTGATTTAGACCTGCAATTAGGAATATAGTCCTTTAGTCACAACCCAGACCTGTTCCAGATCAACTAACTGTTACAATTTGCTTTTACCTCCTCCATAATATTTCCTTCTGTCTCAGCCACAGGACTTGTAGAAGAACTTTCTCTTAGTTTCTTAATAGTATTAAAAGTCTGTAAGAAAATAAAAACAACACAATATATTTGTGACATGTGAATATAACTGTGTATACTATAATGCTGGCCAGATAATGTGCAGTGTTGGACTCCAGAACAGGAAAAAAGTAGGTACAGCAAATCAACACAGGAAATACGGAAATAATCACAATACAATTAGGAAAGTTTCAAAAATTTTCCTTCCATGATTTTCAGCAGTTATAAAAAACAGATTTACCTTCAGTATCCATCTGATCATGTCCTTGTGCACTTCCAGATGAGGCGCATTTTGCAGTGTTTCTAGCATAGCTAGTATGCTAGGGGAATTATTGGGTGCATCTCCTGGTTCTGAGAAAAAAATCATTACGACAATTGATTATACTGTTACCTGACAAACTAATCGTTCGCTACCATTAAAAACAACAAAACTCAACACTTCTATACGTTCAGCATCTGAAGAATTCCTTCAACAAATAAGCAAAATACATAACTTTAATTCCCCTCTCAAACATTTTCATTAATACCCTCTAAATCCTGAAAAGTTAAGAGGAAGGAGTCTTAAAAGTCTTCCTCATTGACTGTATTTTCTTACAAGACAAATGCACTGTACATGCTCCCTGGCTGTTTTCATCTTGCAAGCTGACATGTAGAACTTCCAATATTTTATTTCACACCTCTTTTAAACAGAAGAGTCTTAGCAATTTTCATGTCTTCACAAAACTAGAGGCACTAGTCAGAACATGCAAAGGAGAGTCAAGATTAAAAGACCATTTAAGAACACAGCTATACTTTTTCCAAATGTAGCATCTGATCATGTACAGCAACATTTGCTGAGACACTGCTTAAAGATATTAAGAATCAGACTTACTGGCAAATTATCCTACTTTTGGATTGCTCCTCTAAAAAAAGCCTTTAGTATTGCCACTATCATAGAATCTACACATATGTAAAGCACATACGTATAGTCAACTTGGTAAATTTTGATGGATAAAAAAATCTACTATTCCAATAAATAATCTTTCAGAACATGTTTTTCAGAACAATATTTTTCATAAAATATGAGATATTGGCATTTTCAGTCATTTAAAATTTGCTACACATTTGAAAAGAAAGGCATACTTGATATTTTCTGAGTGAAGGTAAATGTTACAACACTCTCTTCACTGAGATTCTCCAGATGTTGTTTTTCTTCTTGTAATGCCATTCCAAGTAAATGCAAAACCTACACAAAAAATATCAATTTTAGTTCTTTTTTTAAACAATTCATACAATCTCTTTATGTAGTTTGCATAATTGATTAAGAGACAAGGAAGTCATACAATAAAATTATAGAATAATATATTTGAAGATATTTCTATATACTTAATTCCAAAGCTACATTACACAGGAGTAACAGCGTTTGCTTACAAATTCTTGAAATTTTACCAGAAAAACACATTACATCACTTCTATCTTTCTGTTTTCTGTCCTGTCTACTGAGTGAGAAATCAGTGTTTCTTAGCCTAGCAACTGCATGTTATTATTGCAAGTCTCTGGACAGAGGTACAATGCACACTTTAAATCCTTTTTACATACAAAATTTACCAACAAGAAGTTAAAATTATTAAACTTAATTTATTCTAACACTCTAGAAACACATTTTAAAATTATGTTAACTTTTGGGTCAGTAAAAAGGTGTAATCTTGAACTTAATGACTGAAGTTACCTTATTTGGCACTAAAATAGTCTGAATGGCATTTTAAAGCTGAAATGCTTAAATCTTGGTGGTGAACTCATACTGAATCATCCATTTCTGCCACCATGTACAAATTGGCAGGATGCTCTAGACAAGAACTGTTACTGAACGCCTGGAATTAACACTGAAACCCATGTAAGGATAGGATAATCAGCAGAAAATCTGTAGCAGAACTGGAATGAAACAGTCTAAGATAACCAAAGTATCTACAGAAAGTGGTAAAACCTGATCTGAGTCTTCAAGGGTTTTTTTAATTAGTAACAGTAAATTTTTCCTCAGTTCATCACCTCTATCTGACAAGGTCTCATGAGACATAGGCCACCTCCTCCAGATGCTTCACATCAACCTTTGCATGGTGCTTCAAGATAAGAGTGGTTAACTCGGGAAAGACACAGTCCAACAGCATGGCACCAGTGAACACAAAGCACTACTTGTAAGTGACAGGTCCCTAATGAACTGCACATTTTGGAGAACAATGCAGAAGTACTCAAATGGCTGAGCATGTTTCAGTTCAGTTTCAAAAAAATAAAAATAAAATCTTGTTCTATTCAAACAGTTATTCCAAAGCCTAGCATTCTCACATCACCTAAATGTAACTACACTTGTCAGTTTTTGTTGTGATTTATAATACTGGTATGTTGCTTCATTTTCATCTTTTTTCGTGTTATGCAGAATTGCTTACATTAATTTAAACTTAGCTGTAAAAATAATATACACTCAGTAAGACTGAATATAAAAAAATTAATACTGAGTTTCAGAGTTGGGTTTTTATTTCAAAATGTTAATTAAAAATCCATCAATATTTTTGAAGTTTTGGTTTGGACACTAAACCAACAACCCTGACCAATCTGAACAGCCCTACGACAGCAGCTCACCACTTACCTCTGCAAATCCCAGAAAATGGCTATCATGGACAACAAAACCTACAGTAACCCTCCAGGTTTCTAAACATCATTATAAATAGTGAGGAACAAACAGCTCAGCTGAGTTTCCAAAAACTGATATGCTTTCAAGTTAGAAAATTCTTCTCTGTACTTCTGTGGTTTTTTCTAAAGTGATTTAGCCTAAATTGAAAATCAGCAAAAGAATGTCAAGAAAAAGTCAACGCGCTTTACTTAACCAATTTGTCTCAGTTGTTGCATATTATCTACCACAGTAAACACTATTTCAACTTACTTCCTTCCCTCTCATGCGCATCCCATTATAAATTTACCTCCGTCTTCCATTTACTTTTAAAAAAAACTGTATAGGAGGCAGAAGGTTTTCCCTAGTCTTGTACACCAGAAAGCACCATTTATTTCTCATTCGGGGTATTCTGGATATGCTAGATACCAAGTAAACAACCCAAATCTACAAACCCATGTTAAAATGCTAGAATACATATTCCTTCCCTTAGCATAAGCACAATTTTAAATAAGGACACATACCCTTTGCAGCATGGACTCTGACCAGGCATATCCATTGTGTTCTACTGCCCACTGCAGTATAGTTCCCATAATGCAGAGCATGACATCAGATTGCAGAATATTAACCAGACTTGCAAAAAGCGGGCAGAAAGGAGGAAGAGCTGGTGGTGGAAGTGCTGAAAGGGAAATTTGTATATGACATTTCAGAATCTCTAAAATTTGCAACGCTCACAAAATGTCTGACTTTCAAACAGCTTAACCCAAAATAGCGTACAGCTGCTTGATAAACAGTATTACAGACAACACGTTATAACATTCAGCCTGGCTTGCATGTAACAGAAAAGCCGAAGGAATAAGCCATTCAGAAAGCTGGTTCCATGACTGATCAGATTCCTGTCTATAACGAGGGAGCTGTAAGGGAAACTGCTGTATCTTCACCAGTTTCTGGCTAGCCCAAGAAGAGGATGTTAACCTAAGTGTCAGGGCAATACACAGTTTGAGGTGCTTCCCTCTTCTCCCATCTTCTCTCAAAAAGAAATACCTGTATCTTCTCTGTTCTGTTTTTTCAGCTTTCTTTGTGCTTCCTCTGCCTGAAATTGAAGAGTGATACCAATATTACTCAAAAACTGTACAAATATAAAAATAGTGAAAAAGCATTCACACTTTATTACGTTGTTACTGTTTTTCCCCCCTTTTTCCCAGCGTTAAACAAAACAAGAAAGCTTCCACGTCTTTTCAGTTTGTCCCAACATTCTACTCGTGAAGTAGGGCCTGCATCTTCAAAATTAATCTTTCATCTTGAGCCAGCCTGGGTTCTTTTTCTAGCATGAAATTGTAAGACAAATCCGAGCTAAAATGGTAACTTCCATAAACGTAAGTGAAAACACAGATTGCTTAACTACTTCCAGTAACACCTAAGAGAACCCATAGACAAGCTCCTGAAGCCCCACTGATTTCAGCAGCTCTGTATAGGGCACAGGAGCTAGTGGCATAGAAATCACTGCAAAATCTTGGGCAAATTCTGTCGACAGTCTCAAATAAGTTAACATTTAACCAGTTGATAATACTTGTTCACAGAATAAAGCTCTGGAAAAAAGCAAACCAAAAAATACATAAAATAAAACCCAGAAGGTTAAATTACTAGGTACCTTTGATTGCTCTGCCCTTGAAAAGTGATAGAAATACAGATTGAAGTTCCTGGCACATTCTGGTTTTAATTCGTAGAGCCCTCTGCCTGTTAATCCTGGTTTCCTAAAAAGAAAAAAAAAAAGAGATGAAAACTTAAATTCATTGGTTGTTAGCATCTGAGCATAAAAGGTTAACTACAACAGCTAAAAAACACCACTCAATAGGCATCCTAGAAATCAAATATGATGCACATGAGTACAGCCATGCGGAAAACACCATGACCCAGCCCCCTTTCTTCTAGTCTCTCATTTTCACTAATTTAGATATTCCATTTTTAAAGTTGAAATATTAGAATAAAGAGGAACATACTTGAAACATGCCACTTCTTCAATCACACTTTCCATTCCTGTCTCTCTGTTCTCCTACATTGAGTGAAAAGGCAAGGCAGCGTGTTACTGTAGTTCTTGGATTAAACACATTCAAGTATCATACAACACTAGATAAACATGCAAAATAAATGTAGTACAAAGTAATTTTACTGGCACATAAACACGTAACATGAAAACACATTCAGGGATACCACCTCTGCAGAAGTATTTTTAAAAAATCCTGCCATTTCAAGTGCTTAATTTTTACCGTTTTTCCCTGTCATAATAAACATGGATGTAACAGTAACGGAAGAAAACTCTTGCTAGCTTACTCTGCATATCTTAGGAATATACAGCCAATATTTCTGGTTTCTAGGCCTTTAAAACGAAATATATAGGCAAGCTAAAAAGACAAGTCACTGAAAAATGGTAAAACTACCAGAAAAGGCAGTAGGAGAAATCAGCTCAGATACGTAACACTACTTCATACTCGAATTACCTTTTAATACTCCCATTCCCCTCCTGCAATACATATTCATAGCAGTTAACAGGCCAGGGAAAAAGTATTTAAGGCTGACGATACAATTTAGAACTCAAGCTTAAATCTTAGTTTGCTTTTTCATCCAACCTTACAATACTTTTAAAAAATCATAATGCTACCCTAAAACTTGACTTTTCAAATTGTTTCAGTTTAAAATATTTAGTACAATGAAAAATATTTCAGAATTTATCATTAAAAGTACCACAAATATAGTAAAAGATTAACTTTCAAATTTTGACTGCCTTCAGAAATCATGTTTCAGAGTTTACTTAAAAAACATTCTTTAAAAAAAGAAAAAAAGCTTTGTTATGCTACCAAACCACTCCTATCAGAATTCAGATAAATGCTTCTGTCCACGCAAATGAAGCATTTATGTTACACAAGTCGTTATACTGTGTATGATTCCCTGTCTTTTCAGCTATTGTCAGGCTTTAAAATATAACAGCTTATGTTTTTGGATAGCTCCATCCACCCCCTTCCATACATCTATTCAGGGTTTACAAGCAGACTGCAGAGACTGTTGGCCAGATGGCCTGATAAGAAACGGTATTAAAAAGAGAATGGAGCTGAAGCAGCTCTCAGGCTCCTGTCTCCTTCACATGTTGCTGCTGCTTCTACAGCTCTTTCCTACCTCCTCCGTGACAACTATTAATCTGTACTCATGCTAACGTTGCTCTTAGCATAACCATGCTGCTCCCATTCCACATTAAGTGGCACAAACTTGCATAAGAAAAATTTCCAGCAATCAACCTTATAAAGTTGAAGTTGCCTTTTTTTTTTTAATCCCAAGTTACTTACGTCTTCAGGTAACGCCTTTACCAATTCGCTGTGAGCCATTGGCCTGATGCTCAGCTGATGGATGATCTCTCGTTTGATTTCATCTGTTGCATTTACCTGTCCTATTCCAGGACTGAATCTTTCACCTGTAAAAATAAAAAACCATAACTTTTTTTAAGGATTTTAAACATTTATTTCTCTTCTTTCACAACTTAAGGCAAAAGACTGAAAAATAGGTCTTTTCTGTGAAATCTTGTGTTCCCTCACCAGTGTTCAAAAATTCATTACGTTAATCTAAGTTCATTTCAAGGCTTTTCTCCTAGGAAAGAAGTCAGAACTACAGGAAGTCCAAAATAGAACTGAAGGTGAGATTACAATGAAGAATGCTAATTTCAAATCATTAAAGAGACTGAATTTTAAAAATTAATTAAATGTATTCTGAACTTACCAACAATCATTATAATGAGGTACAGCATCTCTTCTATAAGAGTGTTATTTTGTTGAACAACATCCTGAATTTAAATAAACAAAAGAATAATTTACATTTTTCACTTTAAGATAAAAGAATTATTCCATATGCTGAATATATTTTTTCAGTGCTTCAAAACATCGCCTGTTTTCACCCTTAGCACTCCCAAATTAAGCTATGCTGAAATGCAATCACAACTGCCTTAAACTTCTTAAAAAATGCAAGAACTATGCATCAGTTTGACAGGTAAAAATATTCATGCATACTTCAAACTGGTTAAGCCAAATTAAAACAGGATAGGTTTTGCTTTTTTATCAACAAATTGCAGTCTCAGTACAACAGCATCTGATACACTTTTGAAAACAAAATCACAGATCTTCTATTGCAGAAGTCCGTAAAATACCTTGTTAGTATTCTCTGTGCTAAATCTTTTGCCATAGTCTGGAGTACTAAATATCTGATAAAGTTCAAAGCGACTCAGCATTATCATCAAGAAGTGATTTGGATCCATCATAGACACACCTGTCTATTAAAGAAAAAGTACGATTAAAAACAGAAAATAGATTGGGTGTTATTATGGCATGTTTGTATATTTATATACAATGTTCACAGTATATTCTTTATGAAATTCGTGCCTTGCTTTATCCTGAGCATGAAGATTTAATTACCTAAATTTACTCTCTTAGGACTTCAATAACACAAGTGACAGCATGTTTGACAAGCAGGATCCTATGCTTTATAAATAATTTCTGTGTAAGTATTTTAAGTGTAATATATTCAGGGTTATTCCTTCTATCTCAAATACTCTAAGTAAAATTCAGTGAAAGACTTTTGATTGACTGGTTTTGCCCCTAAAATCTTCTTACTGCTGGCTCAACTTTTAGAAGGTATAATATCACTTAGTATACCTAGCACAAAGATTTTAAAAACAAATTCCAATCCTCAAAACAAAGGCCAAAAACTTTTGCAAGACCTCCCAAACCTTCCTAAAAGAATACTAATGTTTCAATGTAGCCACAAACATTTACTTCCACTTCTGAAAACTACTGGCCAAAGTTTTTTTCTGTTTATTAAACAATGTACCTAAATTAATCAATTTATAAATATTTGTTGATAGCTTGCTACTGCTAATGAGACTATCTTTAAGAAAGATAATTCCCAACAAAAGTGAAGGATATCTACCCAAATGGGCAGCTTCAGATGATCATCAAAAATCAGGGGCAGATCAAGCCCCAGGGAAATCTGTCTGAAAGCAGAAGTAGCTCAGGACATGTGCATCATATTGGTTATTGCTAACTCTAGGTAAGACTTGAGGGATCTCCTGAGAAAAGATTTGATGTCCAGGTGAACTGTGCACCCTGAGCTGCAAATTTTAGCTTTCATTACTCTCAATGCAGAAGTAATCATCAGACCTCTCTGTGTCAGAACTAAGTAGACTGCCAGATTTGTAAAATCTCCTCTGAGGGGAAGG
>Ga0065711_1029332_pt1 | contig 36631 bp, 21 predicted proteins | sample Hoacrofraction12_FD_59098 | JGI IMG/M metagenome (GOLD analysis project Ga0065711, IMG submission 59098) | Hoatzin crop microbial communities from Cojedes, Venezuela - Epithelial fraction 12 v2 (version 2) | ecosystem: Host-associated > Birds > Digestive system > Esophagus > Crop | place... | reverse complement strand
GTTGCCCAGAGAAGCTGTGGCTGCCCCCTCCCTGGCAGTGTTCAAGGCCAGGATGGATGGAGCTCTGAGCATCCTGGTCTAGTGGAAGATGTCCCTGCTCATGGCAGGGGAGTTGGAACTAGATGATCTTTAGGGTCTCTTCCAGCCCTTACCATTCTATGATTCTACGATTCTGTGATTCCCATTTTCAGATCTACTCCCAGAAAGATACATTCTGCACTGAAAGGTTATTTTTCTCCTCCCCTGATTTTTCCGAAATTAAAGGAAATGAAGTTTAATTTTAGGGATTAAAAAAAGCCACTGAGTAATTGCTGAACTGCCTAATGGGAAGATAATTTGAGTCTCCTATGAATTTTCTCCATCATACCACAGAAGATGGTGCTTTCTGTACTTCTTTTGGAAGGCTTTCTTCCTCTTTGCTATAGCGTAATATTAAAAAATACCCCATATAAATCTCATGAGCTACGTAGTGTCATCTTCTGGTGATAACTAAACTGGGATGCAAAATGGTTTATAATCTCTTGCTTGGCCAAAGGGAAGGAGTCACTGCTCTATAGAAAAAGAAGGGTCAAGAACTGCCTCCTTTAGGAAGCAGTAGCAGGGTTTCATTTGAAAAGTCAAAAAGCCCACATCTCATGGTAAAACTCCTACTATACCTATTCCAATATATTGACTTTGTTTCCACAGTGCTCACAAGAAAAAAAAAACCAGTCAGTTATGTTATTTTTGTTTTCACATTGAACTCTTTTCAACAGAGGAACTGCAACATTATGATGGGTATCTGTAGAAAAGAGGAAGACAGCAAAACTTTGTCCATTACTCTAATGTACCACTGAATGCTTTCAGACAAAGAAATATTCATAAGCTTTTACAATACAAGAGATTAAATACCTGAGAGATTTCATACAATTTTTGCTTGAAGAATAGCCTGATGTTACTTTAAGGTTGCTGAACAGCACAGAGACACCTCATAAGCCCAGTTCCAACTGCAAGGGACAGTTTAGTTTAGAAGTAAACAAAGTACCTGTGCTCAGTACTTAGTAAAGTTTCATTCAATCCCAAAATGCAATCCTTGTTATGAAATCTTTTATTATGTGTATATTTTTAGAGAAATACATTAGAATTTAATGGAAGTTAAATTTAGTAACAAAGACAAGGACAAAGATAGCTCTTATGGCTTCAATTTATGTCTTATATTTAATACACCCTATTAGTATATCCAGTTTTTAGAACTTAAAGACTGTCAGGTAATTTAATATTCTAGAGTTCTGATACAGCATCACAGGGACTGCAAAGCACCAGTGGACCTGAAGAGACAGCTTATCTATCTAATGCTTTCTTATGCTCCCAAGCATGGGGGTAGATGTATAAATATATTCAGTTCTACAGATCTGTCAAATCAGATAATTAAGGAAAATTCTGAAGCAAGCAGAAATACTTTTACAATAGTAAACAAATAAATGCTGCAGTTTGAGATCAAGAGAAATTAGAATATTGGGGCAGAGATAATGACATTAAGAATTTATAAGCTTTTGATGCACATTTCAGATATACATCGTATTTTATTATAATCACAATAAGTGTATTTTCACACTACGCTTAATACAGTGAGATTTATGTGTTTAAGCATGTCTTTGCAAGAGATATCAGCTAATGTTTGTGTCCAGTATAGAGTGTGCAAGAGCACAAGGTTAATACCTAGTTTTAATGTTTATACAGGAGATACTTCCAAGAAAGTGGTATAAATTATTGACATTTCAAATAATTCTTTTCAGTGGTTTAGCAGAAATCAAAAGCCTCTTCTCTGCTACTTATCACAAATAAAAGTTATTGCGTAGAAGGCACTCTGAAGAAAGTCAACGAAATAAAGGTTCTATTATGAAAACAGCTAGAAATAAAGCACCACCCTACCTTTTAAAATAAACACAAAATTTTGTTGCGGAACAGTGCATTGGAAAGCTGGTTTACAAAGTAGTATCAGAAGTATGGAAGCAGCATACTACATGTTAACCTTAACACCTCACTCAACCTTCTGACAGCGGCAGGGCAAGCTAGCTTTTAGTCATCTCCCAAAAACAGGAGTCCCAACTGTCTACCTGAATGGATGCAGCAGGCACTCAATATTTGTGTTTTCATATCATATATATATGCATATAGACATGCAATGAAGTCGATCCCCACATCATTGTAAACAAACATTTCCACCACCATGTCCAGCTTTGTTTCCACATTATCTCATTCTTCAAGGCTCCCTAGATACTCAGCCTTTCAATTAAAAGGGACTAAGATAAATCTGACCTCTGAAGTGTTAGCGGAAATCTGATTCTTTCCTCTCTAAGAAGGGATACAGTTGAGACACCTCAGCACTGTAAATACCTCCAGACCCCAGTTTCTCTGCAACATACTGACAAGCCTCTGGAACTGAGGAAAAATAGATACTCCTAAGGATTAGAGCTGTTCTAGTATCCCCTTGTTTCCTTGAAGAAGAGATCACATGAAAGCCTTGCAGCAGTTATTTTCTCCCTGGTCACTCAGCCACTTGCTACCCCTGAGGAGGGCATAAAATTTTTCTGCAGTGGAGTTCTTCAGTTCTGTCAGTGTCGTATAAAAATCCCCCAGGACATAACTCTGGTAGCAGATACATTTTCAGGAACAGTGGCATGAATTCTACCTGTTGTCAGCAGCTGCCAAATTGTCAAGACCCAGTTAGGGAAGACAGCTTAGAGGCTCTTACGCTCTGGACATCAATCACTATGAAGATATTGCTCAACCCAGTCTTTTAGTTCCCCAGTAATCTGAAGCATTCAAAATAATTATTGAACTGTCCATGATTTGTTCAAGCAAGTTCTCTAAATACGAAAAACTGGAGATGTCACCCTAAGCAATGTTTATCTATGGTGATTACTTTAGCGAAGTAAGCACAGCACAAAGCCTAAAGTCCATTTTAGAGAAATACTCATGCATAGGTTATCACTGGAAATATAGTAAAGTGAAAGCGCGTTCATTGTACATGTAGGGCTAGATCCTACTTGTGTTCCTATAACTTTGGTGCTTTCTTCTGCTTGAGAAAAAAGAACTCTTCCCCCAGTTAAGGGAACTTCCCAGCCATACGACCAGTTCTGTGGCATCTGGGCACCACAGCCCGTCTGTTCACGCATATGGGTGTAGTACGGTGACAGCTTTACTGCGTATTAGTCATGCATCATGTAGCACATTTCTTGACAGAGACAAAAGCAGTTTATGACTTGAAGCAAATAATTTTATCCCCAGGGCTTCTCAGAGTGAGGCAAAAGGCCAGGGCTTAGGTCAACAACTCAGGACTTTTGGCAACTATTTCTTATCATTGCTTTCATTGTGAGGGTCTGTTTCCTGACTACGTTGGAGAATGTGGCCTTGTGTTATGATAGAGAAGGCACTTTGAGACAACTAATAAGAGCTGCAGTGGCCATCAATCACAGAATCACAGAAGGAAGGGACCTCTTAAGATGATCTTGTCCATGTCCCCCTCTGCTCACCCAGGGCCAACTAGAGCCAGTTGTCCAGGACCATGTACAGATATTTTCTGAATATCTCCAAGGATGGAGACTCCATCACCTTTTTGGGCAACCTACCTGGGCAGTCTATCACTTGCTGCTAAAGTCCCTGAGGAAACCTGGCTACCAGAACAAGGACATTAACCTTGTTATAAGTCGGTGTCTACAAACTTATACAAGCTGCAGGTTAATCATGCTGAATGAGGTCTGCAAGCTACAAAACTCCTGACGACTAAAGGTAAGGGCAACTGCATGCAATAACTTGGACGGCTTATCTGCCCTGAAATTATACAATGCAACAAAGCAGGGTGCAGTGACCCCCAAGCTAGCACTGAGCAAGCCACCCGCCAGAACTGCATCACCCTGCTGTTTTCCCAGGGCAAGGGAAAGGATGCACGTATATGCAACAGTGTGTCCAGACAGCACAATTCCAAGCTGCCCACAGAGAGGGTGGCTTGGATACCACTGAAATAATACGTTAAAACATCACTGTTCAAATAAGCATGCCTCTGATTTCCCTGGAAGTTTTACAGGTAAAACAAACCTGGCAATTTCAAATGGAGTTAAGCAGCTTAGAGGTTGACATATGAAGATAAAGCCCAATCTTACTATGATAGATTCCACAGTGTATTAGAAGAATATACAATAGAGAAAAAACCCATCACAGGGTAATAGATTCCAGTACACAGACATGCAATTCAAACTTTGCAGTAAGAAACTCCATACCTATTCAACTGCCTCTTCACTGACAGGAATATATTATATCCCACTATAGTTATCCAGCAAGTGCAGGAATATTAAAAATGCTTTACAAATACTTCATTCCTCTAAGTCAAGCATTTCTTAGAGAAATAAAAAATCCTGCTAGCTCCTCTCTAAAGGTCAAGCCAACTATAAAGTCTAATAAAAAATTTCCAGATGGCAGCAGCCAATTTCCAATAAGATTTAATTTGGTTAATTGACTGTCTTATTTACTAATTTATAGGAGTATGCAGTTCATTTAAATTAACCTCAATTGCTGTCATGATTTAAGCAAGGTTAAACTTCCTAAGATTAAAAAAAAAAAGAAAAGAAATTTTGTGTGTTGGAAATGACAAAGAGATTATTTTCCTATTTGACACACTAATATAGTCATTGGGACTTCAGAGGCTCTCATTTTTGTTTAGAACAAAGAAAAATGGAAAATACTGACTAAATTAAGTTAATGTAAGAACTATCTAAGCATGGCAAGTTCTTGATACCATTCCATTAATCATTTAAAAAAATGCCAACTAACTTCTGGGTGAGACAGGAGAATGAATAAGTCAACTAACGGGAATAAGGGACTGGCCCCAACTTAAGTGGCTTACACAGAAGAAAATTCTCCAAGACACACGGTCCTCAATGACTTCAACTATTGCATCAATTCCTCATACCTTGGTTCTGCAAAAAGCTAATCCACAATATCCGCTTTTTTACTGAAAACCTAATTTCTCTACCATCTTTCCATACTCACAGGAAGGATAAAAGAAACCTTTTTTCAGCCCAAGCCCTGATGATGATTACCTGCTTCTCAAAGGGAGAAAAAGAAAGAGAAATAAAAGTCAGAACTAGATTGTAATACGGCCTTTGTGGACTTAACCTGTTCTGATTGCTTATCGGATTCATTTGGGACAGTGCTTTGTTTAATCCTGAATGAGCTTAGCAAGTTTTCATTGGAGAAAGAGTGAGTCCTTGAAGATATTTAGAACTTCTGGGTTCTTACAGTCTGTTTCGTTGGAAGGTTTTGTCTGACAACTGTGACGTGAGGAAACTGAAACTTTCTTCTGAGGGAAAATATTGGAAAGATCGTAGTGAGGTGTCTTTTCTTCCTTGCTTGGAAAAGAGAGACAGCAGACACCTCTGTCCCATTCAGGCCACTCCTATCTGTGGCACAGATCAAAGATGGAGGAGAGCATGGGAGAGAAGAGGCTGGATTGTTCTCTGAATTCTGAGGAGGATGCCCCTTTCCTGGAAGTGTTCAAGGCCATGTTAGACAGGACTTTGAGGAACCTGGTCTAGTGGAAGTTGTCCTTGACCACGGTGGGGCGTTGGAACAAGATGATTTTTAAAGTCCCTTCCAACCCAAATCATTCTATGATTCTGTGATTCTGTGATACTTGAATGGCACAAATTTAGAGGAATAAACTTATATCTGTGCTCACAGCATGTTGCTCAGTGTTCAGTGACCATGATCTTGCTTGCAAATTTCAGAAAGGATTTTCTTTTTTATTGTTGTTTTGATTTGTTTGGCCACTGAATTTTAAGTTTCTTCTCTGCCGCTTCCAATTCTCCAGAGGAGAAAGGCTTTTTTTTTTCAGTAGTGAAACCTAAGGAGTGTGAAATAACAGGAACGAAAGATCTGAGGCTTGAAGAAAAAAAGTTCTATAAATTGTTAAACCCTTGCTTTAAGGTCCCTGACAATGACAACTCTCAGGAATACCTATATTATGAAAGACCAGGTTCTCCCATCTATCACATATACCTTTATTCATCATCAAAAAAATCACCTATAAACAGTACAGATGGCTTCCTTTTTAATGGAGCTTGATATATCTCCACACTAGGGAGCTGTTTCAGACAGAAATGTTTTTGTGAAATGTTGGCAAGAAACACACCTGGAGCAATGAAAATGCACTGCAAGATGACTTTGTGGAATGTGAAGCACTGACGTGACCACGCTCTGCTCTCTACAGTTCTCAAGTTTTCCTGACATTCATCACAGTTGCCAACCTGAAAAGGAAATCTTCCTCAAAAATCAAACCTAAAATCCCCTGAATATGTCTAGAAAGCAGACTGTGCATCAACGTAAAGCGGGAGAGGCTATGTTCACATTAGTGTATCTGCTGTAAACTGAGAGTGCTGTAAGTGCAGGTATGACTAGATTGCTAAATAGCTCATTTGTACCTGACACTGCAGAGGTATCTCGTGCCTGCAAGCAGCAAAGAGCTGGCTTGGATGTTGCATGTCCTTTGCCCTCGTCACCTGATAAGCCTCATAAAAGCAGTTAACAATTTCAGAAAGTAAAGGTTTTCTTATTCTGTGCAGTGGGGAGTCTTACCTGTGAGCCTGAGCTAAGATAGCTCACTGAGAAGCAGTTCTAACGGGCAAGCAACAAAGCAATTCTGTGCACAGAATTTGGTAGACTATGTTTCCTGAAGCTTTTTATACAGCTTTCTTATTTTCAATTGATATCCCATTAGTAAACAATAAGAAGTGATAATTTCCAAACTACAATTCAGGGAAAGGCCTCTGCAGTAAGTTAGTGCCCAATTGGGAGAGGAACTAGTGGCTACTGCCGAAGAAGGCTCCTTCCCAGGCTTCCTGTCCAAGGCAAACGCTCCCCAGCTTGCAAATGAGGATTGACAGCATAATGAAAACAACAAGAAAAAATATTATGAAAAAGCAACACTTTCAGAGTAAATGTCACACAGCTCTGCCTAAAACACATGCTTGTTACCGTCTCTTGTATACAACCTGTGTGCCTCAGCTGTGCTCTGAGCACATTACTGTTCCTTGGGGCATCACTGGGAGCTTTCTCACTCACAAAATGCTGGACGTGGAATTGGTTTGGTGGCATATCTAGCTAATTCAGAGTGTAGCATATTTATCTGAGTACTTGAAAAGAATCTCTGCTTTGGAGACAGAATAAAAGTGATTTAGAATCCCACTAGACTGATTTTGCACACATGGGTAGTTTTAGCCAGGCTTTCAACCTGTGCAGAACGGACACTCTATGCCAGACGTGGCACTGATTTTTTTCGTCATTCTTCTGTTCTCATTTTGCTTCCATTATTGACAATAATAAGAGAGCAGAAGAAGCATATTGCTTCAGGAGCTGATATAGCTGAAGCTCTCTTCAGGAACTTTGTGAAGTAAGGAAAAGAGTCTCCCTTCATTGATCTGTAACCAACAAAGTTTTATTCTGAAACGACTGCACTACTTCAATAGCTAAAATATATGATCTGAAATATGTACTGCCAGGCACAGCAATGTAGGATTAAGAAGTGCTTTTTGTAAGGATTCTCCCTGTATTTCTTCCTAGCGGATATTAATCAGTCTGTTAAACTGTTAGGTTGAAAATTTTTCTCTTGTCTTGAACTGTCTGAATAAATGTTCAGATTGCAATATTTATTTCAGCTATCTCATTTCCTTGAATTCCAGTGGTAATTTGCTTGGTAAGACATACAAGCTAAGACTGTCAGAGTGTATTTGGAAAATACAGTGACTCCAATTTCAAATAACTAACTAGAGAGATGTTAAAAGGATCTGAGATAAGTGCTTACTATTATTAAGAGGTCGTTAATGTGTATCCACCCGGACACCTGAAAATAAAACATCCAAAACAATTTTAGCAGTACTCTGATATATTTTCTTCACTGCTTTCTAACCCATTGCAGATAAATTCTACAGTCTTTGTGATTTTATGTTTTTCACCATTTTATATTTGCAGTTTTTTTCTACTTTTTGCAGTGGTAAAAATACCCATTTTTGAATTTTGACTCCATCTGCCTCTGTCATTCATGTTATTTTTAATTTTTAGATCTACATGAGCTGCAATCATTCTATTACTTAAATATTTACTATTTAATATGGAAAAGAACATATACAAAATATAAAAACAGTGCCAAAAATCGACTAGTTTTCTGGCAGCCTTGTCATAAATACCCCAAAGTCTTCTGTTCTTGTCAATGGTAATTCCTTTATTGACTTGTTTAGTTTTCATCTATTCACTTTCTATGGGCTTAGTCTCTTCCTATGGACAGCATCTTCTTTATCTCGTTTGTTTTTGCATCCTAGCTTACCTCTCCACTGATCTTCTCAGGTCCTAACAATTTTACATATATTCCTGCGTCAGCTCAGTCACAACGCTTCCCTTTTCTTCTTAGCCAAGGAAGAGAAGTATAGGTTCTTCTAAAGTATCCATCATTCCTTATCTGCTTATATCCTCTACTTCTTTTCCTAGACTCTTACAAACTCTGTGAGAGGAACACTAGATACAAAGTATTTATAGGCACCATCTACTGTTGTCTCAGAAAAGTTTGCCAATAACAATGACTCCATGCACTTTCTTTAGGGTCTTTCTCTCAATCTCTTCATTTTGATTTTTTTATCTATATTATTTTTACCTGTGGCAAACCATAAACTTGCATGAAAATGTCCTATAGAAAAGTACCTGTAAGTGAATTATTAGCCTATCATCTTACTCTGTTGCTACGGAAATCAGTAAAAAATTCTAACTTCACCTGTATCAGAAATTGACCCCTTGAGCCAAGACTCAACCTCAATATCTTATTTGGGCTTTTAGCTATAATTTCAGCATTAGCTAATTGTGATCATATTTACAAAAGCAAAATGCACAGATAAATCCATTTGAAAAAGTCAGTGAACTTCTTACATCAAATCTTAATCTGAGCAAGTAGAGTAAAGGCTTTATTGCACCTCTTCAGTCCAAGCACTGTTTGTTTTTTTAAGGACAATTTAATCTGTAATAATTTTTATTTGCTGTCTTAACTGAGACTCCTTATTCACATTTGTGGTACAGACCTTTGGCATTATCTTGACCATAAACTTCCCTCTCAGATCTTTAGTATACTACTCACAGTCTTTGTGACAGTATCTCCTACTACAGAGATTTGTCTCCACTCCACAAACAGAGATTTCATGTCTATTTTCGGTATGTTGTCATTTATTTGGCATTCTGTGCTATCAGTTGCCTACCTATAAAGTTATGTTGGTATCATCCTGGCCCCCTGTATGAAAGTGTTACGACTCATGGTGACAGAGGTTTGTGGCAAGCTATATTGTAATTCATCTAATTCTCAGTAAAGTTTAGCCTGTTTCCACATAATCTGCTGCAGTTAGTCTTCTGCAATTTATTGCAAATTGTATCAAATCTGATAGTAATTTTACACTGAATTCATTATTTTTGGATTCCACATCAGTCTTTCTCATTACTATAAAATAATTATGCATAGAGAAGTAGGCAAAAACAATATGAAACTAGAGTTTGGATCTTCTTTTTACAGCTTCAGAATGAAAATGTTCTAAGTGATTTGTATATATACCATGACAGAAATGCATATGCTACACGTAAGTAGAAATGTAACTTTCAAATGTCAATGCGCATCCGGGGTGTTTATTTCTACATAAACAGAATCAGAACATATGGCCAACCAACAACAATGTATCAGCAAGCACATTTTACTCCTGAGGCTGTGCCTTGAAGAGAATGTACAATCATATGCCCCTTATAGATATCGATTCTTGTGCCTGTTCAGCTGTCTAGGCACAAAAAGAATGGGGTGCTTCTTACAGAAACTGCTATATTGTTGATTCGAATGTCATACTACTAAGCCTTGAAATACGTACTATGATTGTGTTCAAAAGAGGAAAGATGTTATGTGCTAAGAAAAAAATTTACTCTTCTCTGTATCTCCTCTATAATTTGACTTCCGTCATTCAAGCTACTTAAGAACAGAGTGATGACTTCTTAAACTTCTACTATAGGAAAGAGAAAAAGTATCTACACTGCACTACGTCAGCATTGCTTTTTTAGCTGAGGCAAATTCAAAAGCTGTAAGGATGTAATTTCAATCCTCTGAAAGTCAAAGGTTTATTTGTCATAACAGAAAATTTTGTCTGAAACATTTCATAATATTTATTCCTGTAGGAACTTTAAAAAAGCAACTGGTCATTCTAGAACATTAATTGATATCCCACATTCAAAATTAGGCCAGTGACAGCCTCACAAATGAGTAATTGGGAGGCAGAAAAGAAGTGATGAACAAAATATAATGCACACGCAGTTAGCAGGGTAAGACTGCAACAGCAAAGAAAATAATATTTCATATTTTTGGGATTTTATTAGAGAAAAAAGTTTGGAGGCAGCCAGAGAAATATCTACATTTTAAACAGACTACTTAGAATATAAAGCTCGTTCTTGTGTTATTCTGTTTATGAACCTACCAAGCAAAATAAAGAAGAATGGACTCCTAGTTTTTAAGATAATGGGTGGGAAAAGCAGCACTGTTAAAAAGACTTTGTTTAATTTCTGTTTCTGAAGGATCCTTTTCTAGCCTCTATTTATGCCTGTCAGAAATCAACTCTCTTGGCTGGCAGTTGGATGTACTAGCAGTAGTCCATCTGGCTGGAAACCCTGAGGAGCATGTACATTTTCGCAGATAAAACAGGCAGGATTGCAGTCAAGTTGATAGACTCGGGCAAAATGCCATAGTGAACTTCTGTTTTAAAATAATTGGCTATGACATAAAGATGTGGAAAGTAGAACATACAGAGGAAAAATAGAGGACTGGATTAAATTCTATTTGAGGATGCCTATTTCAACCTATAAATAGAAACAAAGAATACTATTGCCGTAATGATTTGAGAGAGTACATCTGTGAAACGACATTTTCACTGTAGGAACCCAGACACCAGTACCTGGTGGGTTCTAAATACAACCTTATTGAACGGTGAGTGCTAATGTATTCAGAATCATATATATATTTTTTTTTCATCTGTTTAGTCATAAAATATCTACTGACTACCTAGGGGTTGATTTACTAGGTTTTGGTGTTGTGTAGAATGCCATCACCAGTTTCACTGACTAATGTATCCGGAAGAAAAACTTGGTGGGTGTATATTGAATTACTTTAAAAAATTCTGGAAATCATCTTTTATTTCTACCCTTACAAAACTTGATACCATATATGTGCCTTCCTAACAGGATTCACAAAATTGTAGGTTACGGGACTGAGACATTCTTTGTGTGTGTTGCTGTAACTTTTGAGACACTTCTATTAAAAAACGTAAGAAATATAGCAAGAGAGAGGATATAGTGATTGTTTAACATTTTTTAGAGGAGCATTATGTAATACATATGTTAAGTATCTCATTTTTCTTGTGGGGCAAAATGTTGAGTATTACAGTTCTCAGTAACTTCGGCAAAATATGAGAAGCACAGCACTTTGTAGAGTTGGAGTCACACAGTCATTCTGGACAGAGTGTAACATTTTCAGCTAAATGTTTCAAAATTCTAAGATTTATCCAGTTTGAAATTTTCAGAGCTGAAATTTAAAAATTTAAAAATTCACGCAGTGGATTTTACATAGTCTAGCCTTGGTTACTGGACAAAGAAATTGTACTAAATGCATTTGCAAACCACATTATTTGAAACTGAGACATTTTTCTATGTTCTTAATCAAATTATCTTTGAAAATAGAAAAATTCTGAAAGAGAAACACGTGTACTGATAAATAAATAAAATAGTTATGTAATTTTTTGAGTGTAAGTAACCAAAATAAATAATTTCTCCATACCTAACACTTTTAAAAGATTCTTTTGATCTCATTAGGATGTTAAAATTCTTAAAAGAGACCTTTTGGTCACCTTTAATCAATAGTCTAGGTGGTTTTCTCATCATTATAATTCACAGTACACTCTTTGAAAATATTTCCGCTTTCCTAGTTTTGATCATTGCTTCATAAAACACTATTTGCAAGTAGTACAAAAATCAGTAGTTATCTATTTGCTTGCACAATTACAAAGTGTTTTCCTACAGCACGGTTCCAAAGTTAATGCGACAAAGCCAAAGAAGTACCACAAACAGTGCCTCACCTGGAGTCTGCCAGACTCCTAAAGCGAAAATGTTCCCGTACTCTGAGGCACTGCCGTATGACTTAATTTTATGATGCATCTTGAAATATATGGTGTTTTTCTTAAGAAAGTGAACCACAAAGATCTGGAAATTACTGAAATATTTTGTTTACAGTTTGAATAGATTATATGTCTGAAGTTTATGATTGCAGTGTGTGGCTGAGCTGTAAGAAAAATATATGCTAAAAATTCACATCAATAGACCAATCAAATCATTCAATATTTATCCATTAAAAAAAAATAATGACTTTGAAGCCTGATTTGTGATTTTGTTTTAAAACACAGGTTTAGAAATTTTCTTATAATCGAGGCAATGCTACAGCAGATTCTTGGGACTCATTAAAACTCCTGTATTTCACCTTTCATTCTGCAACAGTGTTCTGTAGCCTACTGAGGTCATTCAAATCATTCAGAAACAGGATAATTATAGTTTCTTCTTATTTAGCTGTATTCGTCTGAGGAGTAGAATCAAATATTTATGCTCTCTAAACCCTGTTAAAATAGAGCTATTAATAAGGTAATTAAAATTGCACTTGTAATTTTTACTGTCTCTTCTCTATTTATAACAGAAACGTATAAAATCTTCATACCTTTCCAATTTTTTTTTTTAAATGAACCTATGTCTGATGAGCTTTAGTGCCTGAAGACGTGCTAGGATTGGAAAAAATTTACCTGCAGTCATCAGCTCCTGTAAAGGTTTACTAAAATATGTCTCCATAGGTAGATTTAAGTCAGGTCTTCATGGGGTGGAACTGTGCTCGTTAATCAAAATGTATTTTAAAATGCAGTAAACATTTACATAGTGTGTGTATTCCTTGCAAGGAAGCTCACAGTCTTAGGAATTAAATTCTGTGTTGTGGTATTAACAAATCATTTTCATTGTTATCCTCATCAAAGATGAGGAAAGGTCTCCAGTGCCTTTTCTTGTCCTTAACACCTTTATGAAGGTGTGGAAGGTGGAGAGATTTTTCACCTAAAGTAAACTGAGACCAAGACTGTTAAAGCAACATTTAAAAAAACCCCAAAATTCAGACAAGAGAAAATATCTTTTAAGGTATAAAGATTTCAGATCTTTAGTAGCCTAGACCAGTAGTTAGCAAGTTGAAAGCATACATGTTTTCCTTTTATTGCCATTTGGTCCTAAATCAGAAATGATATCTTAGGAGTTTACGGTCACCTAGCTATCACATTCTTCTGTTGTTGTGGTTTCATTCATGGACCTGCTGGCTCCTAAGATACCATTCTGCTTTCAGCACTTTTCAATTCTGTCCCATGACTCTTTCAGGCTTCAGGATTTTTTCCCATCTATTATCTTGGAGATTCTTATGATGGTGTTACTGTAATTGAGGTCTTTGCCTGAAATAGTAAGGAAGGCCTCCAAATCCCATTTTATTAAGCAGGATTTATGGATTTTTCCATAAAAAATAATTTAAAAAGCTATAAGAGTGAGAAAGAATTTTATTATTGTTTTCCATGTAGAGATTTTTTTTGTTTTGGAATCTTTTTTTTGTTTGTTTTCAAACTTTGTTGATAAAAAAGAATAGATACTACAGAACGGCAGGACTGTACTTGCTGACCTGTAGTACTGAATGCACAGAATTTAGATGATGCAGTTGGAATGACTATACCAAGAACTTGTATCAGCCAACAGTATAAGTCCATCAATAACAAATATATTCTCTTTCTCTATATCCTGTAACACATGGTTTCCATTTTTTTCTGTGCAGACATCCTTGTAATGAAGAACACTAAAACCGAAGGGACTTTCTGGATGATGAAATGCAGTATGCTCTGCTGTCACCAGCAGCCAGTGGTCTCTTTTGTAACAGGTTCAGGCTCCTCATAACTCCTCTGGGCAAGCTAATCCAAAACCTGACTGTAATAACTTTTAGGAGAGTTCTTCCAATATTTTTCTGGAATGAATTTTATATGTACCAGCACTGCTGCTAATGATCATTTTAATTCCTGATGCATATATGGACAATAAGATCAGATATTGCTTAAGATAAAATCCCTGAGAGAGTTTTTTCTGTATAATTGTACTGGTTTGAAAACCTACACTTTAAACTTGGATATCTGGAGTCATCAACACTACAGCACTACCAATCCCTTACATAAGAAATATTTTCCTAATATATGTTAACTTAGTGTTTTCTTTTTTATATATTTGCATATTTGTAGTAAAATTGGATGCTTCTAAAGTTAAATTTCCGGACTGCACTGTGGCATGCCTTGGGGACAGACTACCCTCATGTATGGCTGCATCTTGAAAAAAGCAGGAGGCAGAAAATATTTGGGTTCAGCTTATGATTTGCGATCATATAATGTACATGGATCTTTTAAAAGAGATGTGCCACAGAAAAGAAAAAAAGAAAAAAAGAGGAAAAAAGCAAATAAAGAAAATAGAAAGAATGTTTTTTGCTACTGGATTTTACCCAAATTCTTTTACTCCATTGTTCAAGGTCTTCCAGTTTTTCCTATATATCCAAGTCCCCTACATTTTTACAGTACCTCTCAATTTTTTTTTCAGCAGATGAATGCCTTTAACACATTATTTTTTTCTCATGTACGGTTCTCCTAATAATTACATTGTAATAGATACTTTGTAACATTTTATGAAGTTCAGAATTATGAGAAGTACAACAATTCTTTTGTCTAGAAAACCAAAGTAAATTATTCAAAATACCTTCAGCTCATTCCATTAGATTTTGACACTGCAGAATCTCAAACCTACCAGTTGGTTATTTACCAGTTTCCTACTGTGACCATCATCTACCATACAATACTCTCAAATTTATTTGGTGAAATGTGAATACCTATATATTATTATGTTTTTATATTTGGAAGTCAGGAGCATGAGCTTATCATCAATTTTTTACCTTTTCAGTCTCCATCAACAGTGTTGATAAATCAATTTATAGATGTCTAGTCTTTTCTCCCATTGTGTATATTTGGATCTTCTAGACTGTTTTACAGGCTCACCAGTAGAAACAGAAATTCAAAATCTTAGGTCCCTGGTACAGGTAAGAATGGCCAGATTAATTTTGCATGCTAGTGTGTATGCATGCAACCAAGACTCACAACTGAAAAATTAAAAAACTCAAGAAATGTGATGCTGAGACAAGACAGCTCACCCAATGACCTTACGTAGATGTAATGAAAATCATATATGGGTCTGTCTGAAGCAGCTGTGCATGGCTTTATAATTACCTCCCTAGACATGAGTATGAACAGTTGTAGTTTCTTTATATTCCTTTCACAGTGCAATCAAAGGCTCTAATCCTGCTTATGTGTGTGAACAACATTAAATATTCGAATAATCCCTCTGACTTCTCTCTGAAGCTTCTAATGAGCCAACAGCTACTTTCGTGTACCATCACAGCTTGTTTTTTCCAATAATAACAATACAGATTTGATAAAATAAATACAGCAGCAAAAAATTTTACAGAAGAGGCAATCCTAGTCATTCGTAAAAGTTCCTAAATTCTTGGACAGATTCCAGGTCCACTCATTCGTTTGAAGATTTGTATTTTATTTCCTGTTCCTTTAGAGAAAGTGCTCGTGTTGTATTATTTTGAATAGGTGTTTCTATTTATATGTACCCGTACTTTTTCTATCTATTTTATTTATATGTACCCATATATTTGTTTCCACAGCTTCATAATGCACTGCCAAAGTAGGTCACCAGCAGGTGATGAAACTAAGAATTTTTTCTTTTTTTCCCAGGTAAATGTATCCATTATCCACTGTTCTAAGATATGTATCACGTGCTTGTCAAAAAAACCTAAGAACTGTCAATTTGATGAAGTACTACTCGCGTCTCATTAGTGTTGAGCACAGAAGCAATATTCCACATCAAATATGACTGCTAAAATATTCGCAATTACCAGCTGTTCAGCATCCATTTTATATAGATAAAAAACATGTCAAATTTAATTTATCAGTTTTCTGCTCTCATACTTCTTTTTCATCCTGTGTACTGATAAGTTATCAAAAAACCCTCACTTTCATCCTAGACAGGTATTATATAGGCAAAAAAGATAACATGAATATTATGTATCCAGATATAATAGCTACATAGATGGGTAATCTGCAGAAAGTTTCCTCACTGTAAAAGCTGTTTATCTTTAAGTTTTCGTCTTTTCCAGAAGGAGGGTCAAAATTTTCTTAGCTTCATTGTGTTCATTTTGGATACTGCTGCCATGGGCAAAATAAAGAATTAATAGTATCTCAGTATATATTATATGCTAGCTTTCCTGGAAAAAAAATAAAATAAAGAAGACAGATTTCTTGTAAACAGAAGACGTAAAACACACCCTTATTTGAGTGTGCAGGCCAGCACGAGGATGAGTGCTTATTTAGATCTTCAATGACGTTGTGGAGAGAAGTTGACTTCTTAGTCTCCAAAGTATCATAGAGTAAAAGAGAGCCTGAAGCACTCTGAAAGCAAAAACTAGTAGTTTTAAAAAAATAATTATACATGTGAGTGAGGAGTGCTTTTTTTTGCATTTTTAAGACCTCTAGTGGTCTGACATTGGCTTAAGTTACACACCAAAGGCCAAGTTGCAGAAGGCAGCAACAAAGTTCTACCAGTTCAGATAAGGTCCTGTTTCACACTGACTTTAGGGGAAGGTAAACGGAAGTGATTATTCACCTTTATTCTGTGCTTGTGAAGCTGTGTCTGGAGTACCATGTTCAGCCTGGGGATCCCCAGTACAAACTGGAGTGATCAAACTGGAATGAGGCCAATGGAGAGCCACATGGATGGTTTGGGGCCACAGAAGAGGCTGAGGGACCTGCATTTTTTCAGACTGAAGAGATGACTGTAGTCTTGTGGCTCTGGTGCAGCCCATCTGACCCAACTGCCTAAGGTCTTTGGATTCATTGCAGCTACGTGCGTAAACTCAGCTATACTACAGTGGTATAGATAAGATGTCACTATTGTTGCAGCCCTAAAGGACGAAATAAACTCATCTGATTTTGGCAGTGCATGCTGACACATTTTTAAGTAATGTGTTTTAGAAATTAAAATGTATGATAAACTTAATAAAAAAAAAGAGGGGCTCACTTTGGTTTGAGCTGAGACTAGATAACCAAAAAAATCTAAATAAACCACTGAATTTTTCAGCCAGTTCACGTGGAAGTTCTTTTGTTGTCCTATCTGACAGATGGGAATAGTGAGGAAAAATCTGCTGCTCAAGAAACTACAGTGCTGTTAATAAATATCCTTTATCTGTAGGTATCCTTAGCTATTATTTCCCAAATTAATTTTCTTTTCCTTTTCCATCAATAAGGCTTTTGTTCCAGAGTGAGAACTCACAAGAACAGAAACCACTAGCTTTCATGTGTGCCCGGTAGAGATACTTAGTTTTTCCAGATTTCCAAGTGAATTTTGAAGCACGTTGACTGATTAAGTTTGCAGGGATCCTCCAGCTATTCTCAGCATAGTGCTTTTTGTTGTTCACTCCCAGCAGAAATGTTATAGTTTATTTTGATTTCATAAAATAAAACACACATAAATGGGAGCTCACCACCTTCATGTTATTTTAAATCAGTTATGGTGTGACATGGAAGTTCTGTCCTTTACTCAGGCTGTTTTTTAAAGGCTAGAATGAGGGGTGCAGCAACTAAACCAAATATCAGCTCAAATCACTTCTTTTTAAAATGTCTCCACTTAGCTATAAACCAAAATTCAAATGTACAATATTTTGTCTTTACTTTAGGTCTGACTGCAGCATAAATCTAGTGGTACATCTACATATAGCTCAGTGACCTCCTGTGACTTCAGACCCTCTCTTGTGGTTCGGCATTTATGGTTCATCATGAGGACTTTTCTTTCTGTAGTAGAGACAATGTTGTAGAAAGGTGTTTCTCTACATCTTTGAAATTGACTTTGTCCCTCTTTGTACTCTGATTACCATTATTATTTATTATTAACAGTGCCTATATGTTTGCAATGGGAGGAAAATCTTTTGACCTAGGGAGACTGTAGTCTAAATTGATGACACCCTTTCTTTTTGCCAGTAAAGCATTACAAAACATGTCCCATTTACTGTACGTGTTGTGTGATCTTAGCAAGCATCCAGCAAATAACAGAAAATATTTCAGTCTATGAGATCTTTGAATGTTGTTCAGTTTAGCTTTTTGTTAGCCATTAACATCTGTGATTGGTCTCCTTACACACGTAGTACTGTTTGTGCCTTCATTGTATGACTAAAACTTTTTAAAAAGGAGAATGACAAAAGATGAACAATGGATAGCAAATATGCTTGTTCCCTCTAATGCATGTGCTTGCATGCACATAAGGTTACTAATTCAAATAGCCCTTCCAAAAAAGCATAAGCAAGGCAAGTCACATTCACATGGACGCTGATAAATACTGAGCACCCTGGTGGGTATTGATTCAGCTGGTATTTGGAATTGTAACAAATGCTTACAAACATTGTGTTAGTAATATCTCATACGTATCTAGATGATATGAGATTGGAAGATCTTTTTCCTTTACTTTAAATCTACTTGTAGCATTACCTTGTTACTACTTTCATTGTTGTAACAAGCCTTACCTGGACAGTTTACCTTGCATGAATAAAGAAACTCTTAAACATTCCTTTCTGTTCTTCTGATAATGGCTGTTCTTGTCTTTCTTTTCCCTTAAGTAATTGAAGAAAATCTCCCACGTTCCAGACATACCATAATTTATTTCCAAACCATGGTGAAACCTTGCTCCATTTACCAGTCCCTTGACCAATATCTATGTCTAACAGTCAGGGCAGACAAGGTTCATCAGTCACATTAAGTCCCAATCGCTTGTTTTTTCTGGGTGGGATGTGAGCATATCGAAAGCCTCTGTTAGTGTGTTGGGTTTCCTTCCCTGTGTTGTATCTGTTTTTCCTCCTCTGAAATTCAAGGATATGAACTCAGCACAAATATGGGTCCAACAGTCTGTGTTAAACTAGATCCTCCCCATAATAAGCTTTTTGTGTTGCAGCTATTCCAAATATCAGCAGGTAGACATTTGTAGCTATGATATCAAAGAATGAAGATTCATGGAAAAAAATGTCCATGGTCTTAATATTCCCCTATTTTAGATGCCAAGTCAGCTGCCTCAGATCTCAAGATGTACCTTTCTCTCTCTCCTTTTCCCTGTGTGCTTCCAGCCTGAGCCTCTCTGCATTACATTTGAATTAGGTGGTCCCAGAAGCCTGGAGTGGAGTGTGCGATTAGTCTCCTGAGCTCCCATTTCCAGAAAGATGCTTGTGGTGTGTTTCAACTATATTCAACTACATGGACAGGAAATTTTTTTTCTGAAAGCAAAACCTATTTAGAATTTGACAGGTTTTGGTATCCTCTGCACGGATATTTCCCACACGAAAGAGCATCTAGCTCTTAATTCCTCAGAGCTAACCGATGGATTAAATATATTACACCAAAAAAAATGAATTTATATATTCAAGGTGTCTGGCTGAAGTGGTTTTGTTCCAGCTAAATTTCTGCTGATGTGAAATGTACTTAACAGCCCCCAGTATCCTGCACCCTCTTTACGACTAATAAACGCAATATACCAAAATTCTTGAGTTCCATAATACATTCTGCATATTGAAAATAACATTCAGAAAAATACAGCCTCCAGAAAAATATTATTCTGGGTCTCCAAATCAGAAAATCACACTGCATTTTCAGCTGCTGACAGTCTTCAAAACAAAAATAAGTAAGTAAATCTAAGCTTCAAGAAAATTCCTGGGTCATGGAAACTCTTATTAAATATTTTATAAAAGTTGTTACTGTCTAGACAGAAACCTGATGTAAGGCTTGCATACCAGTAGCCACAAATAATCAATGTGACAATTTTGGCATGGAAGCATAAAGTTGGCTGCAACAAAATCAATAACAGCATGAATCATCACATCCTGGTATGCTAATTATGCTTCTAACTTTAACCACTAGTATCTGAATAAAATATAAGTAAAGAATATATCCCCTACAGCTGTCATTAGTAGTTAAGTGCCGACAACTAATTATCAACCTTTTCTGAAAGTGCTAGATGTTTTATTAATGCGCTGCATCTGTAGATTACATGAGTAGATAAAAAGTAATTCTCTTTATAAAAAAGCCCTTCTTAACTTTAAACCTGGTAAGACTTTAATAATGAGCTTCTATATATTGACATGCTTTAAGCAGCATATATAAGAAGGTTGCTATCCATTTTATCTTAATCAATATTCTGTTCTTCAGTTCAGTGCCAGCTTGAGACATTTCAATATAAGTTATCATATGAGAAATTGTTCAGAGAGATTTTTCCAGCTGCCCCAAATACACCACTGATAGGATGGGGACAGACACATGCATACAAGTAATTTATGTTCCCTTCTATGTAATTAATATTTGAGTGAAACAGTCCAGCAAAAAAAATCTCTGGAAACTCTAGATTAAAAAAAATAAAATTTATATGGGTGATGTATAATGTATTCACCCAGCTGCTGAAAGAGGTATCTCATAATCTCACCGTTTGTGACTTTGGATATGCTATGGTTCAAAAGCAAGTACTCCCTGTGGTTGTTCCTGGAGTTTTACCCTGAATTCAGTGTACTCAAGAAAAAATCTTTTATGCATTCTCGTAAGTATAATCACATATTTTTAGAAAAGTCATCATTTAGTTTGAGGATGATAGCTAAGATTTGAGACGGTTCTGGCAGTCTGAAGCAAAGTTTGTCTTGCAGATTATTTTTTTTTTAGTTGAGAGAGAACTGTTACCTGTTTTCCCCTATTTCGAGGACAACATGTTAGGTTTGTAATTAATACCTGCTGGAGACCTACTATATGGTGCAAGTGGCTGAGATGAACAAGAACAAAAGCTCAGCTCTAGGGAGCTGGAGCAGATGATTAAATATTTGCAGAAGAGTAGATATGCAGATATGACCTAGAAGTCATATTGGCCCACAAACTGCATATTGGTCAAACAATAGAAATCTTTCAAGAGAAATCAATGTCGCTCTTACAGGTTTAAAGAGCAGTGCTTTAAGAGGAACAGAGAGCTGCTACATCATTCTGCTGGATGTTGGTGAAGCTTCAGCCAGGAGATGGGTCCCAGTATGCCCAAAGATAAATTGGAGGGATGTGAGAAGTTAATACTTATCTTAGGTATGCAAAATTATAAGAAGTTTATAGAATATGACCTGTGAAGAAAAACTGAAGAAGCTGGAAATGTCCACTGTGAAGGAGATAAAGTGGTGATGTGAAAGCAGTCTTCCAGCATATAAAATTTTATTATTACATCAGAACAATGGTCAGTTCTCTTCTGCACCCACTAGGAATAGCACAAGAAGATTGCTAATTTACAAAGGTATAATATATTTCTGCCTGTAAAAACAATGAAATGCTGTATCAAAACAATTGGAGAGGATTTTGGATCACTTGCACTTTGTGCTTTTAACCGTATTCATATAACACTGTCATGGATGATGAAGATGTACTTGATGTGATTTAGTAAGTAAAGCAAATGAAAACAACGATCTAAAAAAGTAAGTCATGCCAAATTTGTGATGCAGGACTTGCATGTAGACCCTGAAAAACACACAGGATCCACAGCTAACAATGTTGAGCCTCTATATGAGGAAATACATGAGTGATGGCATTGGCACTGGAAATTTTAATCAAAATTATTGAAATTGAGGAAATCAGGCAAAAAGCGTTAAGTGTATATTCAAAAAGACATGTTATTGAGCAGTTCTTTTAACATATAGGAGTGAAATAAATATCTATAAATATCTGTAAGTTTGTTCCAAACCACCAACAAACATCTGCAGGTCTTGTTCAACATGAAGAAAAATTTCCAAATCTGTTAGCTAGTGCAATAAATGCATATACAAAAAATTACAATGGACTGTCCATTCTGTTTATATAGCTAAGCCTAGGGGCCTCCAAAAAATTTATGAAGATCTCAAAGTAAACAAAATCCTAATACTATGAAGACATTATCTTTCAAGTACATATTTGATAAGACTAACGTTTTTCCATACCTGCAATTATCTTACTCTAAACTGATTGTTGTTGACATATGTAATTTATGCTTACAAAAGGACAAACCAGGAATTAAGTCAGGCAGCAATTATTTGAAGTGTAATGTCTGCCAGATTAATGTTGCTGTAATGAATGTTCATTGTATTTTAAAACTGCATGACAACTAAAAGAAGAGCCCTTGAAACAACGGTTCAGGAAAAAAAATAAGATTATTTATACATAATAAAAAATCAGACTGAAGAGACTGCAACCCACAAATTAATTTCTAGTTCTCATCTAAGGATTAATTGGACCCCGTACATCAAAATGTCTCTTTGCCAACAGACTTTTCTCTATTTGTTTAGATTGTGCTGCACCAGGACGTGACCTATGTCTACTGAAGTCAGTGGAAGGACTTGCTTTTACCGAACAGGATTTAGACTCACACTTCTAGTAGGATCTTTCTGGCTGTATAGAAAATGATGGTGTGCTTAATTACCTGATTTTTGTTTGGTTTTGTGAATATCCTACCTCTTATTGCTAAAGCTATTCTTTTGGCTGGGATTCTGAGAAGCTCAAAAACGATGCTTTAAGTAGACAAGCAAACATTTAGTAATTCATTCATATCTCCCCTCTTCTGTGCTTCAAAGTAATAATAATAATAATAATAAGAAGAAGAAGAAGAAGAAGGAAAAAACCTTACAAAAATATTCTGAAATAGATAGAATTTTCTTTAAAATTACATATATGCAATAGAAGTGCCAGCTAGCTAGAGGATAAAAGGGATAAATACCTTGCATTAATGTTCAATAAATACTTCTGACTATAAGCAGCAAGCATGATTACAAAAATAATTGGTTTAATGAAAATTATTTCAGATCGTTGATACATATGAACAGTACATAGAAGTAGCATATACTAATACCCACCCACTCTGCTTGTGGGCACAGGGGTTTTGTTCAAGCTCATGCCTGGACACTCAGATCTGCCTTGAGTTAAGTTGCAGGTGTCCCTGAGCCTAAACCTGCCTCCTGCTGTCCTGATATGTGGGTTTCCTGGGTAGACTTTGCACCTATGTTGTAGGTAGCCTTGTCTCCAGCCATGCCTCCTGCCTTTCCTGAAAGGATCCTTGGGCTCACCTTTGACTTGACTCATTACCTCACGTTGTCTGGGACTGTTAACGGACCCTGCCTTCCTCACAATCCTGCCGTGAACGCATCATCAGGGAGGACACTGCCCTACCCATGCCATACCTGCTCTCAACTCCCGACTCATCCTCCTTCAAGGATCGGCTGGCCTCTTGCTCCTGCCTGGCACAGACATGCACTGTGGGTGCCTTTTAGCAACTTCAGACCTCAGATTAATAATGTTTGCCATCACCTTGCACGCCTATCAATGAAGTTTCGACACAAGTACTGCTATGTATCTTGGTTGCTCATAAAGTGCACAGAGCGATGTGGCTTCACAAGCAAGCAAATTTTCAGATGTGACTAGAATAGAAGTATGATGAAATAGCTGCTGTGTAGTTGTTGTGGTGCAACAGTCCCAAGCAAGCACTCGAACTTTTTCAGAAACTAAAAGCTATGTCGTTCACAACTGATTTGTATCATGGAGTTAGAGTTCTTCATGATACTCTAAAATCACAGAATTGTTAAGGTCAGAAGGGACCTCTTGAGATCATCTAGTCCACCCTTCCTGCTCAAGCAGGGTCAGCTAGACTATTTGCCCAGGTCGATGTCCAGATGGCTTTTGAATATCTCCAAGCATAGAGACTCCACAGACTTTCTGGGAAACCTGTGCCAGTGTTTGACTACCTTCACAACAAAAGAGTTGTTTCTTGTGTTCAGATAGAATTTTATGTTTCTTAATTTGTGCCCATTTCTCTCATCCTGTCCATGGATACCACTGGGAAGTGTCTGGCATGAATGGAGCATGAGGCGTGCAGCTTGGAATGCAGGTAGCATGAATGAAAGAATTCCTCTGAGAGGAGACCAGGTAGAACTGCTGGAGCATCATGGGTGTTTGATTCCATAAGCAGAGACTAAGAAATGAACTTTTTTGTACTTTAAATTGATTGTTCCTACTTTATTGCTTTTTTTTCAAAAAAAAAGAAGACATTGTCAAGAATCTTGTATGTTAGTTGGACTCAACAGAAACCAAAGCTTTTCAAAAATCAATCAGTGACTATAATACACAGAATAATAGTTCTCTGACAAGTAAGAAAGATCAAATGTATGAATTAGTTTGACGTGTTTATAGTTTTGAGTATCAATATCAATGTTGGAACTTGATTCAGCAAATGATTGTAAGTCAACGCTAAGAATACAATACCCAACAGAAATATTTCCCTAAGCTACTTATATATTGCGAAAATAAAACTCCCCAGATGGTAACTATTAAAGTAGAAACATTAATTATATCAGCCTCCTGTATTCACGCTGTTCTTTCTTCACCATGTAAGACTGTAGCAATTTGTTATGTAGCACTGATCTGATACAGTATCTTTGATGCAACTGCAAGCTCCATGCTGTTCCTTCTTAACAGACCTTAGAAGCATCTCCATGGGTATTCAGCTCAGCTTTCTCAGTGTAACGGAGGACAGGGCTTTAACAGCCAAAAATCAGTTTTTCTCTGCAGCGTCATATTTAGTGCAGCTCACTGCATGGTAACTGGGCCAAAGTTAATGCTGTTTGAGCAGTATTAACTAAGTGTAGTGGAGTTCTCTGCGCAGCAGCTGCTGAGCAGTCCTAGAGTTGGACTGCAACAGCCTGAGGACCACCCATACAGTAAGGGCTGCTTCTGTCTTCCCTGCATTTCTTGTGGAGCAGATTGGAGAGCGGAATGAGATTTTTCTCTTTATTTTTATACTTCAGTGTTCTCTCACCTGGCAAGCAATGTATGAAATAATTGTATTAAGTGCAGATCATTAAGAGCTGTTTGACTGTATGAACAGGTTGTTATTTTTGTCTTTCTGAACACACAGACTACTTCATTACCGAAATTTAAACAGTTATATTCATAACTCTGGAAACATTTATGGTTCCAGACATGACACGCTGGACAGTTTAATACTTTCATGGAAATCAGTTTGTCAAACAAGGTCTTCCAGACATATCCACTGCGGTAACTGCAAGGACAAGAGGGTACAGTTCTCAATAAAGTATGTATTTTTTTCATGAGATTTCTTTCTTAACTAGATAAATGTACCTGTGATTCATGTGCATCAAAGAAAAAAAGAAATTATACTCCAGTAAATAAGCAGGATTTTATATTTTGTCAGAAAAGGCGGATTTGGCATGAGAACAATTTCTGCTTCCTCAGAACCAAAGTAGATTTCTAATTATCTGCACCACTGTAAAAAAGTAAAAAAGATGTTTGGGATTTTAAAGAAACCACATTATGACATTGCTGTTCTAATTTTTTGATTTATTTTTCTTTTTCTTTTTTCTCTTTCTCAGCATTAAATCTTCACAAAACAGGCCCAAATTGCAAACAGATGTTTGTCTTGTGGCTTTCTAAAAACCCCACTGAGCAAAGAAATTTATTTGAATACTTAAAATTCAGTATTTTGAGGAGTTAGAAGGGTATTACTCAGTTGTTCAGACACAGACTAAAGAAGTATAATTTATGAAGTCTAATAAATTTTGAAGTCATTTTCTTTTAGTGGGTTATGTTTACCTGAAGTAAAAGACAGCACTATTTTCCAGAAGCTACGGAGTTAATAGTAACTATCATACTGAGAAAACACATTCACCAATAAATCCACTTTTGCAATTAAAACCAGAAGTACATGAGTTCATTCTTGCAGAGCTATGTAATCTATGCACGCATCGGCTATTAGGGACAAGCATCCTGGGGTACATTTGAAATTAAACTGTGCAACACTAGAAGATTTCTTGTAAAACGTGGGCTTGCAGTGTGGGAAATCAACTATTCCTGACATTTCCAAGGATACTGAACATCGTATTTGAAATGCTCTTGGCAAATGGAGGGAGGCAATGTTACCCTGCTACTGCCTGTGCCACTGGAGAACTCCAGCAAATGTTTGTTCTTGGCTGTTCCTACCATTTGCTGAAGCACTCATCCTGTTGTCGCCTCCATGTGCTTCCTGAGCGGCACAAGGGAAAGCAGAAAGTCATTTGCTTCTCAAAGGTCTATCCATGCTATAGGAATGTAGTTATTTTAAGTTCGGAAAAAAAGTCTGATTATCAGATTAAGATGATTTGAGGTTAGCTGTAATTAAATATTGGAGCTTTATTAAGTAACCCATTTGTTTGTCGGCTTTAAACTGGTAGTTTTGAAGAACTGCAGCGGAATTAAGGGAACCAATGACATGTTCATTTTAATAACACTGAGCATCTTAGACTAGCATTTAGACAGATACCCTGTTTTTCAACTTTTCAGAACATCCTTTAGTGTGTGATCTCATTGCATCAAGAAATTAAGTGTACAGCAGGTTATTTTTTAAAAACTATGTGTTGGTTAGATGCCTTCCAGGAAACTGCTATGGAACATAGTAATAATGTGGTCAATTGTTCATCCACATTCCAGTCATTTTGAATTGTTCTAAACTTCCCTTTTCTCTAGGTTTGTTTTATTAAGACTTGGGACCTGGTGTTGACTACAAATAGACTTATTAAAATCATCTTTTAGATCCAATGGCTTCTGGAGACCCTAGTGTTAATATGTCATCTCTTACTGTGTTGTGAAATCTCTTCATGTTGATCACAAAAGATGATTTGGATGCACTGTGTACTTAGAACAAATGACTTTCACAAGTCATTTTTACTCCTTTTGTGTGTAGTTAGGGTTTGCAAGAGAATTATAACAGTATTGCACTGACTATTGTATTATATGTCTCCAAACTACTACAAGATATGCCTATGCAAGTCACACAAATACTATCAAGAAAACTTGCAGTCCTCTAATTTTCTGATCCTATTACTAGTTATTCTTAAGTTTCCAGCTTTTCTTTTTCTTTGTCAGAGTACAATGCTATCACATTTTTGTGTCCTCTGCATTCTACCAACAAACTTTCTGGACAGATCACTGCATACTGTTTGAAAAATAAGCACATATTTTGTGTTTCTTAGGGAGTTGCTTAACTTTCGGTTTCTCATAAAGATACAGTTGTAAAATGTTCTTTCTCTAGTCCTACTAATCAGAATCATGATTCTTTTGACATAGAAAAGAAACAGCTAAAAAACAAGTTTAGTGGTAGTATTTTCTGAGTTTGTTTTGCTCTGTCCCACACTCAGTTATGTTTATTTGAATGTAGGGTCACTATATTTATGGATTTATTATTCCTGCTCATATTAAAGTAGAAATAGATGAGCAAATAAAACCAGTAGATGCATTCACTGGAAGCACCTTAACTTCACTTGTATTGCTGTGGGTAAATGGAAATGGCCAAGCATTTTCAGTCTAAGAACTGCTGAATTCAGACTGATAAAATTTTCATCTGAAATCTGATTTAAAATAATAAAATAAACCCTAGATTGGTAAAATTATAAAATTTTCCATATATATAGGACTTACCCATCCTGGCTACGTCCTTTAATAGGAATTCTTAGAAAAATGGTTTATTTTTATCATGCAAACAAAAAGTCATAATGAAATTTGAATACTTAGTGGTTTCAGTAGCAGAAGCATTTCAGGAAAAAGTAGAACTCAAGACAAGAAAACATCACTAAGGAGTTTCAAAATCATCAACTATGTTGTTATTATCTTATGACTATATCAGAATTTTAGGTAAAATATTGATAAGTGATAATTAGCAGGTAGAACCTCTTCCAAGCACTAGATTCAGGCATGCTGTCTTCCAAGTTTGTTCTTTTTTTTTATACATACTGATTGATACAGGAATTCATATTTTCGTAGTAATGTGCTGTTGCTAAATAGTGCATAGATGACCTTGCATACATGTTGTATTAGAAAAAAATTAAATGTTTATGTATCTCTGTAAGTCAATCATAGGCTGATATATTTGTTGGGAATAAAAATGGTGTATGGATTAAGAGGATTGTGGCCAGTAGGTCAAGGGAGGTTCTCCTGCCCCTCTACTCTGCCCTAGTGAGGCCCCATCTGGAGTATTGCATCCAGTTCTGGGCTCCCCAGTTCAAGATGAGGAGCTACTGGAGAGAGTCCAGCAGAGGGCTACAAGGATGGTAAGGGGACTGGAGCATCTCTCCTATGAGGAAAGGCTGAGAGAGCTGGGCTTGTTTAGCCTGAAGAAGAGAAGGCTGAGAGGGGACCTTAGAAATGCTTATAAATATCTCAAGGGTGGGTGTCAGGAGGATGGGGCCAAACTCTTTTCAGTGGTGCCCAGTGACAGGACAAGGGGCGATGGGCACAAAATGAAGCATAGGAAGTTCCACCCGAACATGAGGAAGAAATTCACTCTGAGGGTGATGGAGCACTGGAACAGGCTGCCCAGGGAGGTTGTAGAGTCTCCTTCTCTGGAGATATTCAAGACCCACCTGGACAATGTCCTGTGCAGCCTGCCCTAGGTGACCCTGCTTTGGCAGGGGAGTTGGACTAGATGACCCACAGAGGTCCCTTCCAACCCCTAATATTCTGTGATTCTGTGATTCTGTGATTTTTCTGAGAAGAGTTAAGATATTCCTTGTTTCAAAGTCTAACTTGTGACAAATTATTTTTAGTAAAAATTTTTAGAAAGTAATTTTTTTTTTTTGCTCCTTTTTTTTTCATTTTTCTTCTCCACTGACTTCTGTTAAGTGCTGTCATGGTTCAGTGTCCTTTGATTTTAAATGTAAGATTGATTGCTAAGTAGATCTTCACTTCTCTCCCGCCTACAGGTACAATTGAACACCATTACTCTGGTCTTGTATCAAACAGCTACAGGTAGCATGGCAGAGCTGTTTCTCAAATAATAAAGACACACTTCTCAGTGCTAGATTATTCAGCCTTTATTGGGAAAAGGGCTAGAAAACGTGGGTTAAACTTTGACAACTCTCTGTTGATTTGCAGTGTTTTCCTGATCATCTTTTGAAAAGTAATTGTAAAAAGTATGTTGGACACCTGGTAAAACCATCAGAGGTGACTGGAAGGCATGATTTCCTTGCAAACAGTTGTGCAGCAATGGATGTTCTTTCCTATATTAACATCAATACTTCATTAAAACTTAAGAAAAATTGTTTTCTGAATGGGTCATTTCCGAATGGTTCATTTCTGTTATGAGGACAAAACTGGAAAACAGGTTTTTTTCAGAGTTTAACAGCATGGGGAATACTTAGCAACATATAATCCTAAATATGGAATGCCTACCCTTAGGTCAATGCTGAGACAGTCAGACTATTTTTACACAAGTTACTAGTATTATTATGGGAAGAGCCGTGTGCTGCCTTTTACGCCAAGTACTTTATCAAACAAATGCAATAAGCCCAAATAATGTGAAGCTGCGTCACCTACGCTGAACTATTCCTTAAGAAATACAGCCTCTCAGAAAATCTATGAATGTAATATCAAGATTTTAATCCAAAAACATTTGGGTTTTTTAGTTTGAAAGTGATTTTCTTCTCAATATTGTCTGTAATTTTATTTGAGATAAACATTCAATACCACTTTAAATGAAACAATTTCAAATAATTTTTCTTTCATCAAAACAAAATATTGTGTTACCGTAAACTGAGTTTTTAAAATTTCTGAGACAGATATCACCCTCACAGTCCATTATTTACCTAGCTTCATCAGTGATGTATAAGGTTCCATGTTGACATTTAGTTGATTTTAGTTCTGTGACAGAGAAATCACTAGAGATTGTTGTTGTGAGCAAGACCCTTTTTATTCTGACTGTTGAAGGATACATTTAGCAGACATTAGTGTAAAAGGAAGCAGAAAAAAGATCTTCTTTGCACTACCATTTTGAAAGCCAAGAAATCCTCCTTTCCAGTTACTTTTTGGAGGATGAATCAGCATACCAACTTCCCCCAAATTCATTCCACATTATAAATGGTATTGCTACACCAACATTGTATCCTATATATGATTCAAACTAGTTCAGTACAGTGGGGTTAATTTATTTCTTCAAATAACACAGCTGCTCCACAATTTTGTGCTCTGAGTAAGACACAGCAAGAGATACTTAAACACTTGCATCTGTCCCTGATTAGCTATCTTGGAAACTAATTAAGCAATCAATAAAGAGAACAAGTACAAGTCAGTGGCATCTCTGATAAGCATGCATGATCTTAAACCTAAAGCAACATAGTTGTCAGCAATTACAAGGAAAGCTATACCATCCTAAGGTTCATTAAGATAACTTGTACCGCTATTAAATGTCCATCTACTAATAGATTTTGTACAATACATAAGGCAGAGGTGGGGGGTTGTCTTTAGCTTCACTTGTGTATAGAGTAAATATGAAATACCAGATGTACTTGTATATATATATATATATATGTATATGAAGCATAAACAAAACCCTTTTTTCTTAGGAATAATTGAATATTCCTGTTAAACTTATGTCAGTAGTTCTTGGACTTGATGTATTTAATATGTTGCTATGAAAGCATTATGTCTGTTTCCATTGCAAAAATTAGATGCCTGAACATTAAACAAAATGTGACTGATTTCAGTCTTTGGAGAAGTCTTGACACAGGAGTTTGATGACGAGTTTTTAAAGGATCTGCTTATCTGAAAACATGTATAGTTGTTATTTTAAGCTAAGCAAAAATGCAGAATTTATCACCCCAATTTTATCAAGGATGTACTGTGCTATTACAGGGCAAAACAAGGAAAAAAACAATTCTATCTTAATTGGAGCCTTACTACTAAAATAATAGCAATGATTTTGCTGTACTTTGTCATTCGTCCTGCAAGTTCCCACGGTGCCTTCATGAACCGTTGTAGTTGCTGCTTCTTGAGCTCTGGGATTGCTGGAGCTGTACATTACACTATTGGCTTGCACATATGCATTACCCTTTCCACTGACGTTCACCTTATTACTTCAGAAGACTTAGGTTCTGTTTCAACCTGACTGTCTTTATAAAGAGTTCTAACCGCTTGCCTTTGCTCTAAATCTGCTTTGGCTTCAGCTTTGGCATAAGACCAATTAAGTAATTTGCGCTTTTAAAATTCTCCTCCTTCCTCTTTATGATTAAAAAGTGCAATTGGTATATCTGCAGCTCAAAGTTGATGGGGTTTTGCAGGTGCCTAAAACTACAAGTACTCAACTGTTTAAAGGAATGGCATCTTATCCATGTGTTTAAATATGTTTCGCATCTTACAAAAAAAATGTATTGAGACAGAAGCATCTTTAATACAAGAAACCTAGCATGTCACTTTCCTGAATTATTAGGCACTGAAATTCTGATCTGGACGTTACGTGTAATACTTTCTTATATTTATAAAGAAGTTAAATTGCCATCCTACTGATCAAAAATGGGACACTTCCTTAACAGAGTTAATAAATGGATCAGGGTGACAATTCAGCAAGGTAGATGAGCATGTGATGGATTTAGCACCACACTCCAGGTTAGCCACATGTCTAATATCTAGGACAGTAGTTAAAAAACAAGACGGGCCTTTTGAAATAGAAGAGTCATTTGTCAGCAAGCAGAATGTGATTTTGCACATTGGAATTTGGCCAGCACAGTGGCTACTCTGCAGTGCAACTCTTCCAAAAAGTATGTTCTGCTCTTTAATGAAAGCAGTCAGAAGGTTGGGTTTATGTCTCACCTGAAATCTGGCAGCAAGCACATATGAGTTCTCATCCAAAACATCGCAATTTAATTAAAGTTTCAAATGACCCAGATGTCCTTGTAAGGAATCATCTTTAATAAAAAAGGGGATTATTATTATTATTATTAATAATAATATAATAATAATGAAGTTATAGTGCAAATTCTTCAGCCTTCAAAATAGTGCTTTTGCCAAGGTAACTTTATGATTGATTTTCTATCACTTATGTACAATTGTGTTTTTAAAAATTGTCTTTTTGTTATTGAGACGGTATTACACTAAGCTTACTGTCAAGGAATATTGAAATGAAACATTATTATTAAATTATTAGACTTTAAGGACATCAGCTATAACTGTTAACACTGTCAGTCGAATGGTGATATTAAAACTTTAAAAAATATTTTATATTTGCCTTTTTTTTTGTTTTGTTCTACTGAAATGTAAAAAACATAAACGACAAAGCACAGAAATCCAATCCAAGACAACTTGAAAGGTGAATACTATAGATCTTATCTTTCTACTTCTCCTTCCTGTTTTTATGTTCTTCCCTTTCTTATCCCAGTCTCCTCTTCTGTTTCTTGATTTTCTTCATATTCTTTTATCATTCACTTCTGCTCCTTCTTCCCTGCATGTCTGAGCCCAGACTTTCTTATCTCCTTCCCTTCCTCACCTACTTTCTATGACCTTTTCAAGTTACTCAGTTATGATTACTAAGAATCTTTCACTAATGCAAAAAGCAAATGAAGAAGTAGCAAAAATCAATAATATTAATTCTGTGTTGTTCTATGTGATTTCTTAATTAGATTAGATGGCTGAGGTTTTTATTGAAAATCTATTACATTATCTGTTTGTATAGCACCCAGACAAATGCAGAATATCATTCCTTTTTTGTTTATATAGCTGAAAAGTGGAAGTATCTCCACTGATGTGAATGGAATAGCCCTGGTGTAAAATTAGAATAAACCCCAAAGTTTCACTGTTACTTTATCACTTGCAAACACCTTGCAATCTCATATGAACTCTCAGAAAACCTTGCAGATGCAAGCAACTATTCACATGGGCATTCAAATTCACCTAATTGTGGCTGCTGGCATTTACAAAGTTGCTCACCCGTGTAAATGTTTGACTGATCAGGATTTAAGACATGGCAAGACGACATGGCATGTTGACAGGGGTTGAAAAAACAGAAGGGGACAGTGTAAAGTAGGAAAATCATTGCAAAATCAGGACCACTTAGAGATTGAATTCATAGCTATTCCCACCTTGATGAACTGGTTCTTTTGCTTTTGACAGACAAAACTCTACACTTCTTAGGGTCTTTTACATACTATGTTAAAAAAAAATTTGCAAAACTTTATTCCCCAAATTGTCCTGAATTTTCTTACCTTCAGCAAACTGTTTTTCTATATGGCCTTAACATTACAATTCTTAATTATTTATTTGGCTACTAAAGGTAAATAGGCTTCTTGAAAAATTGTTTTAACACTAGAATGATAAGACTTATTGGGTAGATCCTGGTCCCAGAATTTATAGTATGCTCTGCCATAAGCTAGACAGCAAAGACTATATCTACAGTAGCAAAGAGGAAAGTGGGTGGACATGGGCTCAAGCACTATCCTACAATCGCCTGTACTGTTTAATTACAAGCATACTTCCTGGTATGGTTTTGGTCTGAGCAAATTAGCACTTTCCCAACAAAGACAAACACAGTTTGGGAGACGATGTACTCAAGGAACGAGGCAGTACGGATGAGACTTGTTTGACGACAGAGCTTAGACCTGTTTCAGGAGAAAGTTCAGCCCTGCAGATGCAAACCATGCTGTGCTGCATGCCCATTAAACCAGAGAGATCTTACCGTAACTGGAAAATCTTCAGGCTACCACAGTGCATGTGAGCAGAGTTTGGTTCACAGCAGTCAGACAGCTGAACGGTAGTGTGTTGAAGTGATCCAACAGGACAAGATGTGCAGATGTGCAGAGAAGCCCTTTCATTCTGAACAGTACCAAGATACAAAATGTTTCTCAGTATTAATGGCTTCAAAATCCCTTTTAGGTCTGTAACTGTTTGTGTTAGAGAGGTGGGGACCTCTTCCTCCTCAACAGACAGAAGCTTACAGAGCAGTATCTCACTTGGTGCCATCTAGGAAGGAAAGGGCCATGATTACATTTTCTTTGCAGCCAGGGAGAGATTTCAAATCACATCTCTGTTTTCAAAAGAGTGCCTAAATAATCTCAAACACAAGTACAGGCTGAGTAGAGAGTGGCTTGAGAGCAGCCCTGAGGAGAAGGACTTGGGGATACTGGTGCATGAGAAGATCAACACGAGCCAGCAATGTGCGCTTGCAGCCCAGAAAGCCAACCGTATCCTGGGCTGCTTCAAGAGAAGGATGGCCAGCAGGTCAAGGGAGGTGATTCTGCCCCTTTTTACTCCGCTCTCGTGAGACCCCACCTGGAGCACTGCATTGAGCTCTGGAGCCCCCAACAGAAGAAGGACATGGATGTGTTGGAGCGGGTCCAGAGGAGGGCCACGAAGATGATCCGAGGGCTGGAGTACCTCTCCTACGAGGACAGGCTAAGAGTGTTGGGGCTGTTCAGCCTGGAGAAGAGAAGGCTCCAGGGTGACCTTAGAGCAGTCTTCCAGTACCTGAAGGGGGCCTACAGGAAGGATGGAGAGGGACTTTTCTCAAGAGTGTGTAGTGATAGGACAAGGGGGAATGGCTCTAAACTAAAAGAGGGCAGATTTAGATTGGATATTAAGAAGAAATTCTTCACCATGAGGATTGTGAAACACTGGCACAGGTTGCCCAGAGAAGCTGTGGCTGCCTCCTCCCTGGAAGTGTTCAAGGCCAGGTTTGATGGAGCTCTGAGGAACCTGGTCTAGTGGAAGATGTCCCTGCTCATGGCAGGGGGGTTGGAACCAGATGATCTTTAAAGTCCCTTCCAACCCTTAACATTCTATGATTCTATGATTCTATGATCTACTCCAGTTCCAGAAATGGAAAGGTTTCTTTGCCATTAAGGATTCGCTCTTCATGCAATAATTAAAGATTTCTTGTGCCAGGAAGAACAACAAGGGAGAATAACTGCAGTATGCTGGTTAGGACTTTCACCTTCAGAAGAAAAAACAACAGTTGTAAGTTGTAACACAAATCCAAGCCCTGTTTCAAATGGTCCTTAAAACCAGGACAATAATTCAGGTCTTCCCCCCTTGCAAGTGCTCTAAGCACTGAACTAAATTGTCATGGTCAGAGAGAAAGATATTCCTCCTATATTTGGGTGCCAGGTTTTTGTATTGTAAGCACATTTTTATCATGCATATTCACCATATGATCTGTTATTAATTTTAATTATTTTCAGTATTAAATGCCCATGACACTATTAACTGACCATTAAAAGTCATCTAGAGCTCATTATCAGTGATTAATCACCTGCTGTCTTATAATTCATGTTTATTAAGGGAACAGTGGTTTAATAGCTGTTCCATATTTTCTATGCTAGTCAAGAAAACTTTAAAGGCAGTTTGGACTGTCAAAAATTTCAGATGACACTTTTTGACATTGACTTTTAAGTCTCAGGAATTAAGTTATCATTGGAAAGTAAATTTACTAGCTAAAAAAGGTATAAAAAAGAACCACACTAAAGACATATTTTACTATAATGATAGTCACTGAAGTCTCAATAGACTATTTTCCCTTTGTTGAGATTACTGAAGATTCCTGATGTGTGAATCTTGCCATGCCAGGATCAACTTACCATATTCAGCGAACAAGCCCGTGACCATCTTTCAGTATTGTGCATTCTCTTTTGTTACACATCTTGCTGGAAGAAGCCACTTTGATAATGACAGTCACAATTTTAATTAAAAATTAGAGTGATCATTCATTTTTTCTATTTTTATGTACAAACATTCATGGTTTTTTAAATTTAGTTTTTTTAATATGGGCAAGTGTTTATTTCTACAAAATTCTGGTTTTGGTTGTGTCATAGATGAAAGGATGAAATAACTGCTGAAGCAATGGAATTAAATATTACTTCACAGTTTTTAATCCTAGATCTAGCTGCTCAGCTGTAAGCTAAGTTCAGTATTGGACTGTTTAGGGCATTTTGAAAACACTGATTTTAAAAATTAGCAATTTTGCAGTCCACTTATGAATCTTATTAGGTAGAAAGGGCTATGATAGGTAAAGTGATCTCATCTGCTGAGATATAGTCTCCATCTGCTATCTTGAATCTCTGGGATTTGGAAAATCGGTATGCTATCACTACGGTACCAGATGTTTAACTTTGGAGGACTTCCGAACACACTGGAGCAGTGCAGTATCACCAACTTGCAAAATTTTGCAAAAATAATCTGTTGGATACTATGAGGAAAGCAAACAAGAAATTTCAGTCTTAACTTGCTCAATCTTCACAGAAATTTCTTCTCAATCCCTATTAAAACACAAGTAACTATCCGAAGAGATCTATAATATACTGACTTTGTCATCTGCAGCTGAATTTCCCACCTACTTGTTCCCACGTTGGGATGAAAATGGCTGAGCCCCACCTTCCCCGAAGCACTCCCAGCTTCCTGCTGGTCATAAGAGAAAACGAGTGCCATTCCTCGCAGATCACAGAATCACAGAATGGTAGGGGTTGGAAGGGACCTCTGTGGGTCATCTAGTCCAACCTTCCTGCCAAAGCAGGGTCACCTACAGCAGGCTGCACAGGACCTTGTCCAGGCGG
>Ga0065711_1003688_pt1 | contig 36632 bp, 17 predicted proteins | sample Hoacrofraction12_FD_59098 | JGI IMG/M metagenome (GOLD analysis project Ga0065711, IMG submission 59098) | Hoatzin crop microbial communities from Cojedes, Venezuela - Epithelial fraction 12 v2 (version 2) | ecosystem: Host-associated > Birds > Digestive system > Esophagus > Crop | place... | reverse complement strand
AGAGAAGCGTGGCCAGCAGGTCGAGAGAGGTGATTCTGCCCCTCTACTCTGCTCTGGTGAGACCTCACCTGGAGTACTGCATTCAGCTCTGGAGCCCTCAGCACAAGAAGGACATGGAACTGTTGGAGTGAGTCCAAAGGAGGGCTACAAAAATGATCTGAGGGCTGGAGCACCTCTCCTATGAGGACAGGCTGAGAGAGTTGGGCTTGTTCTGCCTGGAGAAGAGAAGGCTGAGGGATGACCTGATTGGAGCCTTTCAGTACTTAAAGGGAGCCTATAGAAAAGATGGGGACAATCTTTTTAGTAGAGACAGCAGTGACAGGATGAGGGGTAATGGTTTTAAACTAAGACAGGGTAGGTTTAGGCTAGATATAAGGAAGAAATTCTTTACAATGAGGGTTGTGAAACACTGGAATGGGTTGCCCAGAGAGGCAGTGGAGGCCCCATCCCTGGGAACATTCAAGACCATGTTGGACAGGGCTCTGAGCAACCTGATCTCGTTAGCGGTGTCCCTGCTTGCTGCGGGGGGGGTTGGACTAGATGACCTCTAGGGGTCCCTTCCAACCCAAAACTTTCTATGATTCTACGATTCTATGATTCAAGGAAAGAAGACAAAGAAAGGAAATAGAAGTTTGCAAATTACACTGTAAGAAAAAAAAGTTTTTTTACTAGCCATTACAGCATACATCTTTGAGGGCTTTCCGAAAACTGTTTCCTTAAGATTATCAATACAATTCTAAATTGCAGCAATAGCTAAGTTATTTCTCTATAAATTAATCAGGATTGGAACATGTAAGGACAGCCTCCCTTATAATACTTTTGAGATTTATCTAAGTTTGACCTAGAATGGTATAACCACTTTTTTGATTTTGAAATCAGTTTAAGATTCCACAGCTGCATAAACACATACAGTTTATCCCAAGGAAACCCATCTCTGAACATAACAAGCAAGGAACATATCTGCTAGGTCACGAATAAAGCATGCAAACTAACTATGCCTTACAGTTTTGTCCAAAGTGGACCTCTCAGTTTGTGTATTAAAGTTATTAACTCAATTGCCTGGCACTTTCAAATAAAAATTTCTATTAATAATACACTACAATCCCACTGAGTTTTCTATGTGTGCAACCTTTCAAAGCTTAATGAGCACTGTCAATGTCAATTGAAAATATGCTTCCTGACCAACCAAATTATACTTTGCTGTCTGTAGAGTTATGTCTTGAAGGGCCTGTTGTGTATTTAATCCTGCCCAACAGTAAAAACCCTAATTGCATATCTTCAGTTTATGTGAGACGATAATAGGTTTTTGTATCAATGTTAATTGTGGTCCTACAACAGCTACAGTTGTCCCAGTATGATTAAAGACAGAGTGGAGTAAAATATTGCCACTTTTGAAACATAGCAAGTCTCTTGTGAGGGGACAATCATGTTAACTAGAGATTAAAGCTGTGTGAAAATGTTGGACAGAAAAAAGATCAATATTTGAGAAGATACCAACACAATATGTGCTTTTTGTGTCTCTTCAAAGTTTCTTCTTTTATATTAGACAGTGCATACTAATATGTGGAACCTGTTTTATAACCAAGTCATTTGTGCATGGCTGCAAATCAAACAGTTGAAAAAATTCTTTTGTTTAAAGATAAGTGGAAAGCTTCATTGTTGTTATTGTTACAAATCAACTGCATTTTCACAAAATCAGGATGCTAATATTTATTTTTTTGGTGTTACATAGCAGGTTTAGTTTAGGACAGAGCTCAGAATTCACTTTCACTGCACATGGGATCTACTAAGTCAGGACTGTTTAGAAGTGCATGCAGTAATCAGTTCACCTCAGTTCAGCAATCTGATGAAAGCTGAAATCCCTAAGAGCTAAACTTATGTATGGTAAATATTATTAACTACCCATCAGCTATCCCATGTGCATCAGAGAGCAGAATTGTCCATATTGGACTTGGCAAAGTGTTGACCCTCCTGTTCAAACCTTCCTGTGAGGTCAAGGAAGCAGACTGTTGTAGTTATGCCAAATGCAATTTATGTTCTGTAAGTGTAAATCTAAGGTAAATTCATGCAGTTCAACAAAATTACTGTACGTTTACACTGAGGCAACTAAGGTTAGGATTTGACAAAACTTCTCAAATTGTTCTAATCGTGTCCAGTTACTTCTAATAACTGACTATTTTTTCAAAGGATCTAAAGTGATTTCAGATCTCATACAAGATCATAATATCCATAAGGGGATAGATCCATCATTAAATGGAAGCATTTTCTTGATAGTTTACTAGGAAACTGGTGAAGATGCAGTTAGGTTAATAGCTGCGAAGTCCATGTTATACTCATTAGAGATGATGTGAAATCTGTAGCACAGCAGAGACTTTAAGGATTTGCAGAGCGAAAGTCTGTCACTGCACAGATTATGGTCCTAGTTAGTGCAGGATTAGCTAGTAGGGGATTCGACCTTTTTTTGATTTCTACTGGTGTATAGGCTAGTAATTTGTATTTTACAAATCTGGAATTCAAATAAAGATTGCAGTGAACAGTCTATAATCTGATAATTATTAAAGTAACATCATATATGTTCAAGGAGGTAAAAGTTTTACTTCAGTGAAGCTCAACTAAAAAAAAATTCATACAAGTGTTTCATAGCAGACACAAGGGCAATATAAGTGATATCCCATCAGCTTTGTGTAACATTAAAAAATTTTTAGGAAACTCATATGGTTGTTGCAGATTTTGCCAGTACTTTATGTGGTTCAACACTTTTACTTACACTGAATCTAAATCTAGCTTCTTCCAAACAAGGCACAGACATCTTTATCTGCTCATCTTCCTTTCAGATTGTGAAATCTCATACATTTTCCTGACCTGAATAAATTAGACAAATAATTCGTTCAGTAATCACATTCAGAAATTCTTCATTTGCTGGATAATATACCTGCTCTGCCAAATGTGTTTGCTTCATTCCTCAGATATCTAAAATATTTCCGGTATCTTTTCTCACTAATTTAGAGAGTAGAAGATTGCTTGGCATTCAAAAGAAAATCAAGATTTCTAAAATATTAACCCTGTATAATTATTGGAAAATAACACATAATATATAGCCATCTACTTTTTATGTTTTTTAGATGTCTCTGTGGAGTTCTAGTAGTATCTCTAACTTTTGTGTGCATGTGATTAGAAGGCAACAGGTTAATTTTTAAAGTTAAATTTTTGGTCTTTAAGCTATGGTTTACAGAAGATTACAGTCTTTCTAAAAAATCAGTGCAATAGCCTTTTGACATCTCCCTTAGCTTGCAGAGTACTGCCAAAATATACCAATCAATCACTAAAAATTTGTTAGCTTTTTGGCTTAGTTTTTGAAAGAAATAATTAAATTAGGGATTGCAGGGTGGTTTGTTGTTGTTGTTGTTGTTGTTAACTCTTTGTTCCTTGTCTCATTCAGAAAAACTTTAGCTTTCACCATATTTTACTTCAGTAGTTGCTTCGATGTGCTATGGCATCACTAGGATTTCAATTATTTAGTATTCCCTTCCTGAGTCTTGACTTGCATAAATTGTATCACTTTATCTTTCTTCTCCAAAATGTACTTCCAATGCTGAATAGCAGAAGTGAGAGAACGGGTCCTATGACATCTTTGTTGATAGAGTCACTAGGCCTGCACTTTTATTAATTGTGCATACTGCATTTCGGTATAAATCTATAACCTTAATTATGCTTTTTGGCATATGACAATGTTTCAGAAAATTCTAGAGTTTATTGTGAAGGAAGCAATACAACATTTGTTAGTCACATGATGTGTTTCTAATTGAAGCAGATTTTCACATAGGAAACTCCATGGCTACTAACAAGCACTACATTGCAAGAAAAGATTTGTTACGTAAAAGTCTCCTGGGTTTTACAGTGTTCCTACAAACGTTCTTTTGATTTGATTCTACCTTAAACTTAGGTTTCTGGGAGTTAATTTTTTTTTGCTTTTGAGTAATGTCACAGAGCAGTTTAATCATTGCCACTTAGTTGCATATGAAACTTGTCTGAAATACTTATTTAGATGAGTTGTACATAGATAACTTAGATAACAGATAACGTATAATGGACTTCAACATCAGCTTCTGCTTTTCATGTTTAGCTGGTGGACAGTAATCCTTTCACTGAACTAATAAAAGGGATAGTATTCACTTGCTAGCGTTCCAGATGCTTTGTCTAACATGAAAATCCATAAGTTACTCTCATGTACACACATGTATGCACATCTCCTGTTAAGTGCAGTACCTGCTAAAGATCAATAACTGCTTAGATTTCAAATTCTAGAAGAGAGAACATGAGCCACACAACTGGAAAATACATCAAACCTAGACTGTAGTCTTTTTGCTGTTCCCTTGCACAGACTCCCAAACCTCAGAACAGCACCCGACAGCTCAGCTTACCTTCCCCTTCATGGTTGCTGTCAAGATTCTGTGAAAGCAAGAACAATTTTAAGGAAGCAAATGCTATTATCTGCTTTATGATGTTGATCTATTTGGCACGATAAACTAAGCTAAATGTTGTGCTTCGTTTTTTGTGTTTGGCTTGTAGCCATTAGCACTACAGATGTTCAGGTGCAAAAGATATTAAATGTTTTCGACTCTCTCAGAATTTGAAGATTTTCTGATTCTATGAAAGGATGTGAAAATGTATCAGAATGAGTGGTTTTACTGTGGTAAACAAACATCGTTGAAATAATAGCACTTTGATGTGAAATATAGTCCCACAGCAATAATACTCTGATGATATACTAATGACTAATTCAGTGATCACAAAAATTTCCAAAAGCTTTCAAAGTATTTTGGTTAATAAGTACCCTCCTTCAGGAGGGAAAAAAAGCACAAATAAACAACAAAAAAACATTCTTTAAAGCATGAGTCAATGAGGCCAAAATGATAAGAAGGAAAATAAATTGTTATGTCCTTACAAAGATTTCCGTTTATCTCCCTTGTAAATACAAATATAAAAGTCTAGCTTGTACTCCATGTACTAAACACTATAATGCCTGCTGTTAAACGAAGGAGTGAAGGTCATGAAACTGATCAGCATATAAGGAGTAAGACTAGGGACAGCAGAGTAAAGAGGAAAACAGTGAAAGCTCTGATCTGGTGTAGAACGTTTTGGAAGGCCAATCCCCTTTCAAGTACAAATCGATGAAATAAATTTCAAACAAGAAGATTTAGTATCTTTGATCTAGCAAAGCGTGATAGCTTTCAGTGAATACATTTCCACAGAGAAGATGTTTTGCTGAATTGGGATGCCAGCAGGGAACAAATGAAGCATGACAGAGTATGTCTTGTCCAGAAATTCAGTGACTTAATCAGAATGGGAGAACTGGTTCAACCACTGAAGAAAATGCAACAACATATGTTCTTCTCAATCTCATTTCATTGGGCCATTTTAAGAAATAGTAGTGGTGAAACATTTCCCTATTTGCTTCCCGTACTTTCAGGCCTCTTATAAGGGCAATTAAACAACTGTCATTTTCTTGTTTGTGAGGAGGGCCCAGGACTTGTTATGATTTGAAGAAAATAATTCTTCTGCTTCTTTCAGCATTCAGGCAAGCACCACTTTGGATGGAGATGGGTGGTTCCTGCTACTAGTTCATCATGTCTTTACACAGCCGCTGAACAGCACATCAGTGCTTAAAGGTACTCATGATCAGATATCCTTAAGTGCTTGACACTTCTGCATTATCGTATGTTATTTCATAAATGGCTTTAGAGTTTCTTGCATAGTGCTTCTGGAAATGAAATTTGTAATGGAGAGGGATGGGTGTATATATACACACACACACAAATGTTTTTATGTATACATGTAAACACATGTTTATGTAGCATGCATAACAAATTGCATAAAGACTTCTATAGCATGCATTTTTTTCTTTCAAAAACTATGTAGGGCTTCCCAATAATATGAGAACAACATCCTAGAAAAAGATTATCAGTTGATAAATTAATTGAACTCCATCAGGGCATCATTTACTAGTGAAAGCTGCCCTAGGAAAGAAGTTAAGTTGTTCTTTCAGGTAAAAACTGAGTCTTTTTTCCTATTAATATTATTTCCACCATCTTCTAGTTTGTCTCCTGGTTTTTTGTCTCCTGGTTTGGTCATCCATACCACCAATAGGCCATTAAAAATTAAAAATATATGTGCTAAATTTTTTAATAGGAATAACAATTTTCAGATTTGTAAGAAATCTTCCATAATGCCCTTGGCTTCAAAAGCAGCTAAAGTACTTCAAAAACAGCTAAGACTGAAAACTGACACTTCCTACTAAGAGTGGTTACAGGTTGTCTTCAAAGGAGAAGAACTTAGAAATAGATGCATATAATACAACATAACTAAAAGAAAATATCTAATAATAGCCAACTACAGATATTGCAAGTGTTTCTGCATGGTTAAGGCCACTTTTATTAAAAAGTTAATTCTTTCAAGCATGAAAGAGTCATGCTGAGCCATTCTTCTACCACTAATACGCATTATAAATCACGTATTCTTTCTCTGTCATTTATCATTTCTTTGAAAAAAAAAATAGAATTAATATAGACTACCTGTTAATGAAATTGTGTTACAGAGAAACGTTGAGATACCTTGAATCTTGCATGAAGAAGAGTAAAGTAAAATATTGTGAAGCTGATAAGAAAACACATTCAAGTTCTTGGTTCATGGTCTAGAAGGAAAAATCCTGAACAGTAGCAAGAAAAAAATGTTAATTAACATCATGTCACAAACCTGAAATCAACGAGCACAAAGAATATCATCTGTATTCTCCCTAGGGCTGCCGTGTTAACTTTCCTCATCCCTGTTTCTAGAGGTGTCACTCACAATATAAAAACTACTCTTTTGTTGCTTTCTTAACTGCTTTTATCTTCCATTTCTTTTTCTACTAATGCCATCACAGGAAACCTTTTCTCTCAATTCCCTTTCATTCTGTCTTTATTCCTCTTTCTCTTTTCACTATTCTGCCCCTTTTCCTTCCATCTACGAAAACATATAAAGAGATATGCAACTATCATCCTTATTTTCTTTATTTTATCTTTTTGTTTTCTTTCACTTTATTAATCTGAGTCTTGCACACAGACTAGAGATGTGATCACCAACTATATTTGGAATCAGTTTAACACAGAGTAGACATTCTTAAATTCATACTTCATTTAAATTAATTTGTTCCAGATTTGTAGAAATTATACTGGCTAGAGCCAGTAGAAATTGAAATAAGGATAATATTTGGTTCTGAACCTGTTGAATTCAGCTGGCTTGAAGCTATATGTTGTGTTTTGCCTTCAGAGAAGCTCTATGCAGACAAGACTTTAGACTAGTGCCTCAGACATGGGCAAGGCACATAACTTGAGCTTTCATCCATCATAAATCAGAGAAGTGAGATAACTAGTAGAGACAAAGAGGGACTAGGAATAAAATTCTGAAATTGCATTATTAGGACACATGTTTTATCATGTCAGCAGGGCACCTACGTTATAATTTATTAAAGAGAAGAAATGTAGAGGAGGAGAAGTCACAAAGGACAAGTAGATTTGGAAGTCATCTGTAAAGATTTTTCTTTAAGGAAGTAGAAGGACCAATTGGTATGGAAAGAAACTTGTCTTTTGAGAAGCAGAATTAGTGAGGAATTGTGTGCTTGTTTGTTCTATGTTTTAATGAGGAGAGCTACTTTTGACTGTGTAGCTCAGCTACCAAAAAAAAACCAACATTGAAACTGTCAGGCTTGCCAGCATTAAAAGTGCTAGTGAAATAATTGCTCCATTTCCAGTAGATACTTCACATTTTAATTAACCAGTAGTGATTTATATTAAAAATGAATTGTATTATGGCTACAGTAATCTGCTTTCCTACAGCTAGTGAGACAGATGGTACACTTTTTAAAGTTATAAATATAAATGAGAATATCAATACCACTAGGAAATAACATTAGTGATATCAAGTGTATTTATGATGCATTTTTCTGGAATATATTTTTTTAAGTCTGTATTTTGGATAGAGGAAATAACGTGTTTTTATGGTTACCTTCTAGTTTAAAAGACATTCTTTCTAGAACAAAACCAGGTCCCTGAGATGCGTTATTCTAATTCAAACCTCTGTCTTGCAAAATATTACTTTACAGAGATTTTTGTACTTCCCATGAAGGCTTAAAAGGATGAAAGGAGTGTGAGGGGGAAAAAAAAAACGATATACATACAGCGGATTCTGACATTTGAAAAAAGAAACCACTTTGGAAACCTGTAGCACAAATAACTTTAATGTCCTCAACCAATCTATAGCTTTTCCAGAGAAATAAATAAATATCAAACAGGATCTTCATATGCTTGAAACTAAAGGTCATTTTCAACAATGGATAAAAATGGTTGTTGCTTTTATTTTCATCTATGAAGCATTCGGAAGTCCAGATTTGTCAGAATTCCCAATAGCTTATGTCACATATATTTTGTGTACCTAAAGCAGTCAAATGGTCTTTGCGGGGGGTGAGGTGGGGAGTGACTTTCAGCAAAGATGTGTTTTCATGGAATTTAATCCTGGTAGCAGACCCAGAACTTTAACCACCCTCTGTCCCATACTAAAGATTGCTATTTTACCTTGCTAATGAGGTGTACTTTTGTGTTTATTGATGAAGGTTTTGAGGATTCAGAGCATAGCCTAGGTACTTATCCCTAACTGATGAGAGCTGTGTTCTGCGTATTTATGAAATCAACTGCTATGCCAAACATAGGTGTTAGAAGCAGATCTGAGACTGTGTACTGGGTCTAGCTGAGATGGAGTTAATTTTCTTTGCAGCAGCCCATATTATGCTGTGTTTTAGACTGGTGACCAACTGGTGATAACACACCCATATTTTGGCTATTGCTGAACAGGGTATGCACAGCATAAAGGTCTTCTCTGTTTCTCCCTCTGGATTCTCAGCAAGTAGGCTTGGGGTGGGCAAGAGGCTGGGAAGGACACAGCTGGGACAGCTGGCCCAAACTGACTAAAGAGATATTACACACTACATAATGTCATGCTTGACAAAAAAAATACGAGGGAGCTTTTGCAAAGTAGCCATTGCTTGCAGATTGGTTGGGTAACTTCTGGTAGTGATTTTTGCACGATTTTTGCATTATTTGTGGTTTTATTTTTTTTGCTTAATCTATCAAGCTGTCTTTATTTTGACCCAAATTTTTTGCCCCTCTGACTCTTTCCCCCATCCAACAATTTGGGGAATGCATGAGCGGCCATGTGGCACCTAGCTGTCTACCAGGGCTAATGTCACATGTATTTTTGACTGGAAGTCATGTTATTATAGTGCGAACATCCAAGGCAGTAGTAAACTATGCTGTGAGCATTTCAAAACTGAGGTAGTGTTGCTGCACAGTACTATGTAGATACATCAGCTCCAAATGAAACATATTGATAGCCACTCCATCACCTCCATCACAGTCCATTGCATATGAGAGCTTTGCTCTTTGATTATTCCGTGCACATTAAGTGAATTTCGTCCTTAAGGAGTGACTGAAAATAATGCAAAGATGTTGAAGAACTTGGTAGCTCAAGCAGTTTGTTGTTAGTCTTTTTGGAAAGTGAGCGGATGAGAAGTGCAATAGAAGCCTTGTTTGCACTTCAGCTTGTATCTCAGGGTGATTTAATTAACCTTCTTAAAAAGGGTCACTGCAGCTAAACCAAAGGTTTTTGCATGTCACTTGCAATTGGAGTAGAGGCAACTCTCAAGAGCAAGTCCAAGTTAACTCTACAGAGATCAAAACACCATATGCTAAAGCTTTTCTTCCCTTATTCAATAAACGAACACTAACTGATACAAGAATTTAAGCCACTAATGAAGGTCAAATTCAGCAATTTAGAGAGAAAAAATAATTAGTATAGGACCTTCAACCTGGAGTCAAAGGTGTAAAGCCAAATTCATGTCCTAAAAAGATAATTATACACTTAGAATGAAGGTAGGATTTACAATTGGATTATCTGTCCTGGCTAATTAGATAATTAGTGTGTACCAGCATCATTGTATACTGTGAAAAAGTATGCATAAAATAATGCAGAAGAACATTGTGAAATTTAGAAGTATTAGTTCATATACATACATTGTTAAGAATAATATATGCAATACTGTATTTGGAGTGAAGACGAAGGTTTGTGACTTTGGGTGCTGGATAATGAGGTAGCCTTCATAACGTTTTATTTCTGGCTTATCACATTCTCAGTGGCATCAAACTGCATGAAAAAGACTTTCAGAATATGTCTACCAGGGACAGTGTTTAGATGCGCAAGAGAGAATTCTGGTCTTCTTCTCTAATGTGCTGAAATCCACAGATCTCTTGAGTGTGAGGAAGCAGTACATACTTTCAGAAAACAGTAAACAGGTGGTAAATCTTGTCATAATGTGACTTGAATGAACAGAGTAAGGCATTTGAAAACCAAAAATAGATGTTGATTTTATAATTCATGGAATTAATATCCTAACAGAAAACTTTATCTGTATTTAAAATAAAGATCCTGATCTATGTTTTAATTTTATACTATTTTTTTTATCTTGACAAAATGTAGATCATACTGCACTGCAAAGAGTTCATATTTTAAAATAAAATTACCATTATGAATTAAAGGATACAGACATATTGGGAATTTCGTAGAAAGACCAAGCTTAACATCAGTTAACTGTTAAAGAAACAGGACAGGAAAAATAGAGTAGGTTGTGCCAGTGATGGAGTTGTGCTGTGTGTAAAGAAAGAATAGAAATTAATCAGTTTAGTGATGTAATGCTATCAATGAATAACATGAAATCCACATATAATAATAGACTTATAAAGGAAATATACTACCGTATTGGTTTTATCATCAACAACTTTCTGGCCAAGAAGTTGGCAATGACTGTAACATAATAAGGGAGACTGAAAAGATCATAAAAGCAGGAAATCTTACAGTAATAGGAAACTTTAACTACTGTTCTACAGGGCTGGCAAATATCACAGCAAGGTGTGGTGCCAAGATGACATTTTAAAATGCAATCTATGACAGCACCATGTAGCAGTTGATTAGAGTGTTCGTGACAGGAGAAGATAACCTTACCTTGGTTATGCATTGTATCCAAGAGGCAATTCTCAATGTTACAAAAAGCCTTATTTTGAGTAATTCTTTTCTTGAGCAAGAGACTCCTCCCAAATCCATTGCACTTGTCCTTATATTTGAAAGGACTAACTATATGAAAGATGAAGACATTTCTTAAAATTAAGCTGCTAGGAGACTTAAGTGTTTCAGTTGACATAAAATTATTTAAAAGCCATACTAGAAGCCTAGAGAGAATGACTTCTACCTCTCAAAAAAGTCTAACAAAGGTCAAAAGAAATCATAATTTTGGAAGAATGAGGTAAGTGAATGGATTACAAGTAAGAAACCACTCTTCAAAAATTTCCAAGTGAAGAAAATAGTATCATGAACTCTGTGATATTAAATGGTAAATACAATAAGCAATATACAAGATGATCCTGACAAAAGAATGAATAAAAAGGATAAACCACTATTAAAATTTCACAACCACAAAATTATCCAGAGAGTCACTAGTCTCAGTAGTCCTTACAGGAATTTAGGAAACCAAACCAAATTACATTTACCTCCTCGCCTCGCCTCGCCTCGCCTCGCCTCGCCTCGCCTCGCCTCGCCTTTTTATACAAGAGATTATGAAGCAAATCGACCCAACTGAACACTAACATGTTGCTGATATATGTTACATATTACCCAAGAACTCTAAAGAAATTCTACATTAAATGTTAATTGTGCTATGAAATTTCATATTTAAAACAGCATTTGTTCTGAGGACTGAAATATGACAAATATCATACCTGCTCTAAAGAAAGGATTAAGGAGTATTTCAGAACACTGCTACTGGGTAAGCCTCAGAAATATACATGGGAAATTAATCAAACATTGCAATAATGAATGTCATTAGTGGGCATGCATTAGAAGGATAGATTGCAGCAGGCTTAACAGAAAGTTTGTAAAAAAAAGTCATGCCTTAGATATTTTGGGGTTCTTTGAATACATCAGTAAATATGCAGATAAATGTGATCTTGCTGGTAGAGTATCTGCAACGTCTGTTTACAAAAATTTCTTAAAGAAATTATGCAGGAATTATATTACAATATGGGGAGACCAAAAAAAATAATTACTTGAGTGGGTAAATAATTGGTTAAAAGCTTAGAATCAGAGGTGAGGAGTGAAAAGACATTTTTCAAAATGGAAGAAGGTAAAGAGATCTTTGCTTGGATACACAATGTTCAACAGATTTGTAAGTAATCTCAAAATTGCTTGGAATAATAAGGTGGTAGTAATTCTGGTAGTAATTCAATACAGTAAAAAGGAAATCCCATCATGAAAGATTACAGGACCAACTGTATAATCATTTGGCATATAAAACCCAGATAAACTTGGGAAAACTTAACCTAAAGCTGATGGGCTCTGAACTGACCCTTGTCCTTAGGAGTGAAATCTTGGTGTTATGACCTATTGGTCCTCAAAAACACCAGCTCGGCACTCAGTAGTGGGCAAAGCACAAATTAGGTGTTAGGCACTAATGATGAAAGGAGCAGAAAACAAAACAGATCACTGTGTTATGCCACTGTATAAATACATAATCCAGCCATGTTTTTAATATTGTGGACAGTGCATGTGTCTACGTCTGCAGAGGACATAAAAAGCAGAACATGAAAAACCTCAAAGTAAGGAAAGAAAAGTGACCAAAGAAGCAGCTCCTGTACCAGCAGTGATTCCTTTAGCTAGGGAGTTTCATTCTGTGAATAACATCACTTGGTGGGGGGGGCATTTCATAAAGATCTAAAGAATCACAAGTGTCAGGAGACAGTGAATAGGCGTTAACCTACTGTCTCTTCCACATGGCAATACAGAGAAATCTAACAAAAGTAGTAGGAGGCAGGCTAGAAACAAAGGGTGTTGCTCTCCCATGCAAGTTAAGTTGTGCAACCCTTTGCCATGGCATATTATTCACTATGACAGCTTACACAGGCTGAAGAGGAGACTGGGTAGTTTCATGGAAGAGGAGTCCATCAAAGCTTACAGCAGTTGCGTCTGGCTCTGGAGTGCCCTAACATGCAACTTGTTGGAGGTTAGGAGGACATTCAGGAAATGTTTTCCCTGGTTTCCCTGCTGTGGCCTTTACTGGAGGCAGATGATCCTGTTGATCCAGTACAGTTGTTCTCAGTTTTTTTGAGTTTTTTTTTTTCCTTCTTAAACTACAGGGAACATTTTACTCATGTGTTTATGTTTCAGTAAGTCCAAAGTGTGAGAGGACTCATATTCTTTTCCAAATAAATAAAGCTAGATTTTTATATGTGCTTATAAACAGAATACCTCTAAATACGTAAACACTAACTTAAAAATATCCAGAAACTGTAGGAAATATATTGTGTTTTATGTGTATGTCTCTGCATATCTTTTGCAAGCAGAAGTACATGAACTTTAAAAGGCTCAGAAGTGGCCAGAAGCTGCGCTTCCATGGTAATCCAGTGATGCAGTGAAATTTCATACTTTATCTTCCAGTAGCAAAGTCTCAAAACATGTTTAGATGGACCTTACAATATTCCTGCAATACCACATAGATATATGCTGTATGATCCACAAAAAGCATATTTGTGCCTATGACACTGTCAGCCTTGGCTAGGTAACTATCTTGCTCATAAGCATGAGAGTGAATTTGTGAGATACCGAATTTGTGTATCAATGAAGTAGTGAGTTAGAAACTGAAATGAGTAGACTAGTATGTTAAAAGGGGATTGCCTTCTCACAATATTACTTACAATATTACATTATGTCTTCTTCCTCTTTATACTGATAAGTAGAAATCTTATGCAGAAATTAAGGTAGAAATAGGTGTCATTAAAATTATGAAATATTATTTCTGAAACAGTACTGCCAAAATAAACAATTGGTGAAAAAAGGGATGTTCCCTTTTTCATTTATCGCATAACTGAAAGTCAACAAATTCAAAGTCATTTAAAAAAATGGTTAACACATCTGTTGCCACCATCTCTGGGAGATGAGGTTAACAGAAGGTCTCAAAAGATACAGACAAAAACTAGATGAGGACAGGTTTTACAAAAACCTAAACAACTTCCATCAACAGAAGTAATTCCATTTTGTACTGTAAAAGCTGAAGCGGTGGAGTTCATGTCAGCAGAGGTGTATTCTATACACTACAAAGTGAATTGAAGTATATTTTTCAAAGACAGAGCCTGTGTGGGCAGAGGACAGGCTGACTGATCCAGCGGGGCTTTTCCACCTTTAAATTCTTCGATTTTATGATTAATGGTCATTGATCTGACTGCATACACACTGTTCTTTTCATATCAGTGTTATAAAATACAAGAATTGGATTGCTGTCAAGTCCTGAAATTCTGTTCGGTGGATCATCTTTCTGCGTTTTTCTTGCTTGAATATTGCTCTTTGGCCTTTTGGGGACATTTTCCTTTCTTGTTTTTGGTTCCTGAGAAATGTCTAAGGGATACTTTTTCTCCTGGACCAATGTGTTTAAGATAGCGCTGGGTCAGAAATTATTTTAATAGAGCTGCTTTTGTGTCACTGAAGCAGGGCACAATCACCTTGAAGTCCATGAACCTACGCAAAGATGTACTTCACATGACTTGCCTTTCTGATGACACTTTCTTTTACAGGTGTTTTCATTATGTACCATGTAACAAGAATGGCTGGGAGGCTTGCAATAATGAAATTCTTTCAAAACCCTGGCAGCACAGGACACTGCATCAAGATTCCTCACTCAAAGGACACACGCATAAAACACACGATACGTGAAAATGGTGAGGAGACAACAATAAGAAGCTGCCTACTTTGTTCTTTCAATTTGGCATAAGGATTTGCAATGATTTTTCATGGTCCTCAGCTGATATAAAATATCAGGTGATTTGTATCAATTGACAGTTAACCTGTAGAGTGTTTGAAAACAGTCACTCTCAAAACCTCAATACAGAAAAAAGATGAACATATATTTTTATCCTTCATGATAGTCTTCCTATGCAGTGTTTTGTGACTGAGAAACAGAGACATTTGATGTTAATGGTTTTGTTTTCCTATTTTAGGCAATAAGTTGTAGGTGCATTCTCCCATTTACTAGAATTCCCTTTCTGTGTATCACTTTTCCAGTTATGTTAATATCTGTAAGTATCATACTAGTATTGCTGAAGTGATAGTCTTGAGTTTGATCTGAGAATGATGTATGCCAAGGGCTAGTCATTAACACAGCAATCACAGTGGGTGAGGTTAAAATAAGCACCTCTTGAGAACTTGCAAGCATTAGCCAAAGTGGTCCTGTAGATTAATTTGCAAAAGTAACATCAATCTAATCCAATCATACCCTAGTTTACATGGATATTTCTATTTCTGTGCTTGTGTACAAATGGTCTTCTTCCTTTTATGCAACAGCTTGCTTTATTGTTCCACTTTTCTAATTGCCAAAAGAATCCTGTATGAAAATTGAACACTATCACAAATTTTATTTCCTTCTAGTTTGATGAAAAATTTCCTGAGGTGACTAGAGCTTTTTTGTTATATCTGAACAAGTTAACTCACTTCTAGTTTTAAGTACATAGTGAATTATTTCCATGAAGTAATCAAAACACTATCAAAACATCCTTTTAATAGTGTTTTGATGCCTTTTTGCACTGAACTATAATGTCTGAAAGTGTTTATAACTTTACTTAAGCAATGTTACTTTTTCACCTTTTAAGGGTCAGCAAATTACATGGAAAGTAATCCCTTTCCTAGTGTCTGTAGTAAAGGAGCAGGAAGATTAGATAGCAGTTAGGGACAAGAAATGACTGAGAGCAGATGAAGAGAAACTTCTAAACACACTAGGTGGAGGAATGGATTCTATTGTAACTGAGAATTGATAAAGAAGAAAACAGGTCCAGAACAGCATCAAGATTTAGAAAGGAAATCCTAAAATCTCTAAAGCTGTTCTGGAAAAAGTCACACACTGGTGCAAATGAGAACAAATTTGTGAAATTTGTGTCTTGACCAGCAACAATAATTCAAAACAACATACCATCAAAGTCTCTAGGAGCAGAACTCTCCGAGTTCTCCTTTCCCACCCAACTGGCTGAAAGTGGCAGAGGCAGAAAGATAAGGTTGTATTAGTGATGGGAAAAGGAGAATTTCATGTCAGGTATTTACAGCTAAATCCTATTGGCCTTTCTGTCCTTTGTGCTACTGGGTAAAGCAGCCATGCACCCTCTGAGGATTCCCTTATGATAGCTATTGCCTTAAGGCAAGATAAAGTCTTTTTTTCCACCACAGCAGTACAAAAGTGAATTACAAGAACTCAAGGATAAGGTCTTTTTTTCTCAGCTCAGGATATAAAATACACTGAAATTCAGTCCTTGTGGAAGGTAGAAATAATTTTTACAAGTTGTAAAGGACCCTCCTTACTTCTTAGTGCAGGTGTCCTTTCTTTTTTAATGCTTAACTGAGTTCTACAGTAGCTTCATAAGAAGAAATACAACTGTCTCAGTGTGTCAGTTTCCATATAACTTCATATTGTACTGGGTGGTGTGGGGTGGTTTAATATGTCTTTCTCTTTTTGTCCTTTTTATTTTTCATATATCTATATCCTTGGAGACTAGGGTCATGGGAGGGCAACAGAGGAGGATTTGATCGAAAGCTATTTCTTTAAAAGAATAAACAGAGTTGCAGAATGGAAAGGACAAGAAGCAATCAACATTAACTAACATTATGCTTACTTTTAACATCAGGAAATCTCACCTGTCTTTCTGAGTGACACATTTGTCTTCTCTCTTCTCTGAAATAAAGCACAACCATACAGCAAAGCGAGTTTCACTGTGGAAAGTGAATGAGATAAATAAAAAACTAAAATTTGTTTTTTAAGAGGACTTCTATTCCTCCGTCTCTCATCCAGAAGTTGCAAAACTTCACTTGGAGTCTAATTTTAACCCTACCTTCTGACTGTTCCCACTGGCACAGAAGTCCTTTTCCCAATACGGCTTCCAGCACCTGCTAGGAAAAAAATGTCTTTATAAATATTAAAGTGACATGGATGACACCTGGACTATGTGGGTACAGTTCTTGGCTACAGACAAAGATAATAACTGCTGTAAGGACTTTTAAAAAGGAAGGATCATTCAACACAGAATGATGCAATAATAATGATTACCTCTCTTCATTTAAAGTCTTTCAAAATATTCCATCAATTACAAAAACTAATTAGCATTTCCTGCTATTTTTTGTTTAAAGTGTAAATGATGAGTAGAGAATTGAGAAGGGCTTGTTTTCATAAATTTGTCTACTAGATTTATTTAGAGGCGATAGCTATATAAAAGCATAGAAATCAATGGATTTTATTTTTATTCTTAGACGTATCCCATTGAGCTGTGTGTTATAATGGGACATTAACTATGCCTGACCTTTGATTCGTGCCTGACAGTACTAAATAAACAGAGTCTGAATTAAGGAAAAGTGACACTGAAGTTGCAAAAGCTCGAGTCTGTGTCAGTGACGACCAGTGAAACTTCTGCTCTTACACTTCATGAGAAAAGGGTAGTTCTCAAGTCAAGCCTACCATGTGCCTCAAGAACTCAACAGTAACTCACAGGTCATAAGTTGTGCCCTTACATTTTTGTGTTTTGAAGTGTCTTAAATAAAACCAGAATGATATATCTCTACAGCAAAGATGGAATGATTTTTTTTTTGTAGTGTAAAACAGTTTATGCTTTTTGCACATTGCTTTAATATAAAATGAAACGATGCCATAGGAGTCTCATATAGATTTGAGAGACACTGAGCAGCAAAACTGAAACCTCAAATGAAAAAAGGAAGGAAGATTATATGGTGGGTAGCATTTAAAAAAGGAAATGTTAAAGATTTTGCAGGAGAGAGACAACATATTTTAAAAAAAACAGAGCTGGTGCATACGAAAGAGATGCAATGCACAGTTCTAATGAGAAAACCCCAGGAATTTAGTGCTACAATCAAGTCTGACTTAAATTAAATATTATAGTTGATCATCATTTTACGTTTCTGTATAAATAATTCTGTTAATAGTATAGCTTCAGCTTTTCAAAATATTTTCTGAAAAAATCAGTGGGTATAATCATCATAACTGGGTTTACCAAATCAGGAGTAGTAGTATCGCGGTGATACATATTCCTTTGAATAAGAACTAGTGAATCATTTCCGTTAGTCTGCTATTACCAAGATGGAAGAAGGAAACATTTACTTATTAATCCAAATCTAATAATTTCTTCAGATGTTTTGTCCTACCCTTCTTTTCTTTTCACGTCGGTCAAAGAACTTCGGTTTTCATTGTTTAATGGTACAGTAATTTCGATAAGTTAAGACAAGTTGGGGAATTAGCTTTCTAAGAAATGTAGAAGACCAAATTAATGATATTCATTTCCAGCTCATAATTATCTTGCCTATAGAAAAATGTGCATAAATATTAAAAAAAAGTTGGATGGGCACAAAGAGTGTAACTCTAAATTCAATATATATTTTATTGAAAAAAGGAACCCATTATTCTGTTATAAGCATTTCTATTAGTTAATAAATGAAAATGCTGTGTTGCAGGAGGAACAATTTTTTGTAGTTACTGTACCTGAACAAAAATTAAAGTAACTATGCCCAAAGCACTGAAGATATACACCCAGTTTCCAAAGTAGGAAGCATTTCAAAACCCCTTTTTGACACTCTGCTTCACGCAGGTATAATCTGTTTGAATCCATAGGTGGAGGCAACTAATTTTAAATTTAAAAATAATCTGCTGCATCAAGACTTTTGCGATCTCAGTTCTGAAACTTTGCTTGCACATATCATCTGTTTCACTTCTCCCAGACTTTTTTTTAACACCATGATACTATACGCATGTAAGTAGGATCTTTGCAGGAGGAGCTCCTCACAGTTTATGACTCTTAGGACTTCTATAAACTGATGTGTGAGAATATAACTTTACTAACAGGAAATAAACAGTTTTAATTTGTTCAGTCATTTGTGGTTATAGTCTGTTCGGAAGGAAAACAGAAAACGATTGGTCTATATTTTATTTTCCCTGAATGACTCAGGTTGGGGAAAAACCCCACCACTGGAATCCCTCCCAGCATGCCAAAGAGATGCAACTGAAAATCTTTGGGGTGTTTTTGCTGGGGGGGGAGGGTGATACAACTGATCTGATGTAAATAAACAAAAGAAAATCAAACAGCTCTCTTTAATGTCGGAAAAGAGACTGAAGACCAAAAAATCCTATTCCTTTTCACACAGAAAGCAAACATATATCTGGCTAATAAAAAACCCCAACAACAAATCCCACAAAATAATAACATTTTTTATTAACCATTACGGTTGTTAAACTGTTCTGTAAATGAAATTACACATTTAGATTTCCTATTAAACCTGCTGTTTTTAAAGAATTTAAACTCAAATCTTTCCAGGTTTAAAGGAAATTAAATGATGTTACCTTTTTCCTGAAATGAGCTTGATTATGAAAACCAGTCAGATAAATATGAATGTTTTTATGCATTGTATTTTTGTTCTGTTTTTATTTTTTCCCAAAGAAAAGATCTTTTGAAAAACTGCTTGCATTGACTTTGTCAGAAATTTCTCATAAAACTTTTGTTTGAAGTGTCACTAAAGCATAAATGAAAACCTCACAATCATCTCTGACAAGATGACTGCCTTTTTTTTTTCCTAAGGAAAAGTATCATAAAAGTGATTTCTACCAGGGTTATCATATTCCTGATGATCAAAAAGAAAAATGATTCCACAGCATATGGAGGGAGGGAGTGGAGAAGAAAAGGGAGATACAGAGCAGCATGGCTGCTTGTGAGTGATGGAAAGCCTGAGACGTATGGGGCTGGAGACCATGCCTGAGCAATGCACGAACAGACACAGGCGTGACTGTGAGTGAGAGGGGAGCATGAGCTGCTGCAGCTGTGGCATCCAGGCTCAGGTGTGCATCTGCTGACTGCAAATCCTGCTATCACTATATTAATACACTTTCCAGTTCTCTCTGAGTATAGATGGAGGAGTTGTAATGGTCAGAGCATGTGGGCTGAACAGCCTTGACTCTGTTCTGTTTAGTAAAACACAAAATCTTGGGCAAGGGTTCAAGCAGAAGAAAGCTTTTCCTAAGCATATGTCAGCATACGAAAATTCAGTATATGGTAACATAAATTACGAATTAGGTATAATCCAGCTTTTGACCCTCCAAGAAGAAAAAGTATTGGACATTTCTAGGTCTTATAAAATCCCTTGTGAAGTCTTTAGTTATTTTCAAAAAGTAGCTGTCATTCCTTGCCTGCTCATTTGTAGAGAGGAGCTTATTTCATGGTACAGGTAACGACATCAGACATTGCCTTTGCTCCAAGGCATGGCTGCGTGGTGCTCAGCAATGCTCCGTTCTATAAAAAGAGGTTAATGTTCTGATTGGTTTAGAAACAGAAAACTGTTCACAGAGTGTGTAGGGGGAAAATTTTGATTTTTCTTTCTAAATTATGAAAGAGTTGACGTTTACCTTAAAGCTATAGCACTTCTATCTTTAGCAAATTTCAAGGATCTTGAGTTTTTCTATAGAAGGAAGCTTTCAGCTTTAAAATTTGTTCATAAAAGAGTTGTGCTCAATGGATAACTTAAAAAAAAAATGTTTAAAAGCAGAGGAGCTCTTTACACTGGTCTTTGTAGTGAAACAGCTCAGCTCTTTCTGAGTGAAAATTAGTTTATACGTATTAGCACTCACGTATTATGGCAAGATGTTTATTAGAGATACTTAAAGCAGATGGAGGTAAATGAAACAAAAAATGCAGTATCATTTTTCGTATGATAGTTCTGGATGTTTATTATGCTATGTGTAAGTACAGGAGAAAAGGCTTAGAAGGCTGTGTTCCTCAACCTGTTTAAACAAAATGTGTGTAATGTCTGTCTGATACAGCCGCAGAGTTAATACCTTAGATGCAGTCACAAAGACTAGAACTGAAGAACATCAGAAAGCCAACTGGAAAATGATCAGACAGAGAAAATTATCTGCCCCACACTGCTAAACTTTGAATATTGAAGCCTGCTTTCACTTCTCTCTTCAAAGATGCTGAAAAAGCATAATGCTTAGGAAGTGCATAGAAGAGAACTCTTTTGGCAGCCTGTCTCCTGAAGGTTGCACCCCTTAATGTTCCATCCCATGTGTGCTGAGCACAGCTGGCAAGCAGACTTGTCCTGTTAGCTGAAATTCATTTCAGCACGAATGACCTGTGGAAGGTCCACGAGTATCTTAAGCCTCTTTCACAGTCTTCAGTGTAACTTAACAATGTACAGAGCTGCTGCTTCTCCTGTGCCTCCAGACAGGGTATGGCGATGCAGGTGTGGAGAGGAAGGCAAAGATCTGTGCCAAAGCTACTGGCATTGACGGGATTTCTGCTGTTGACGTCTGTGTATTTGAGATCAGGACTTTCATGCCTCCCTAGCTAACCCTTTTCACAGCTTGTCCATTATGTAAAAACAGTCATACTAGCCCAGAGCAAAGGTCTCCTCTCTGTGACTTGTGACAGATGATTAGAAAAAGAGTATGGGAAGCAGTGAACACCTTTTCCCCGGCTCCGGTGTCTGGTTGATGGTGATTCTGACACTTCCACTCCTGAGGATGCATCCACAGCACCATGTTTAATGCATAGGTGTTTCCTGAATTTGCTTAGTAAGTTTTGAACTCTTCTGTTCCTGTAACAACAAGTTCCATAGTTCAACTATACACATGTGGAAGAGTGCTCCACATGTGCATTTTTGCCCATTTTACACCAGCTGTACAATAAACTGAGTAAAAACGGAGAAGAAAAGTTGCCTATTCGTTTTCTGCAAGGCATGTGTAACATCCTGTATGCTTCATATATGATCCATTCCTCATAGTTTATCTAAACTAAAGAGCAAGGAATATTTAATTTTTGTCAAGTAAGAACTCCCCATACTGATCTGTTCTGTCACTGCACAATTTCTGGATCTTCTACATGATTTTGAGAGGGAGGTGGCTATAGCTATAGCTAATATCCAAGTTGTAGACCCGACAGCGATTAAAATGATGACTTGACAAAATACTGTGTTTTCTTCTTTTTTTTGAATAATCCATAACATTTTGCTTGACTTTTTGACTACTTCAGAACAGTGAGCTGATATTTTCATAGAACCATCCATAATGATGCTAAGCTCTCTTTCCTGAATGTTAATAGTTATTTAGAGCTTATCACTATATATGAGTAATTATGATTGTTTTCCCCCTGTGTGTACTACTTTACATTTATCAACGCTGGGTCCCATCTGCTGTTTTTATCACCCAGACATTCACACCTGTATTATCCTCCTGAGGATCTTTTTAGTGGGTTCTAATTTTATGTTGTCAGCAGGCTGTTATCACCTCCCTATTTCCCCTTTCCCACATTATTTGTGAGTAGTTTGAATAGTATTGTGCACAGCACAGATGCCTGGAAAGCTCTATGGGAAATCTCCATTATAAAAAAAGACGTGTTTCCTAACAACTTTGATTTCCTGTTTTTTCCCCGTTTCTTCCTGAAAACCTTGTGTTACAAATCTATGAGACAGTTATCCCCCTCTTTCAATGACAATTTAGTCTCTTTAAGAATATTTGTTAAGGTAATTTATAAAAGTTTATTGGAAATCCAAGCACTCTATATCATCCTGATCAGTCTTATCCTAAAGATTTTGCATAAAACTTGAACAAATTGTGATTCATTACTTCCTTCAGTAAAAGTTGTGTTGAATCTTTCCCGGGGTGTTATTAATGTACACAGGTCTATTCTTAGCTAGTTTCTACTGACATGTCCAGTACAGAAATCAGTGCTACTGGTCTGTAGTTTCTATTATTTTATGCATTCTATTCCCCTTCAAATAATGAGTTATGCATGATGAGAAGTAATCTGATAGTTCTATATTTGAGCTTCTTTAGAATTTGGGGATTAATAGTACTTTGTTTCTATGTATTATAATTTTTCTCTTTTTTTGTTCATTTCATTGCTTTTTTTCTGAAATCTATTCTACTGACACTTCAATGTAAGATATTTTATCAAATTTCTGACTTGTAAAACAGGAAAAGACATGAAGATCTCCTTAAACTCTTCTGCAATGAAACCTAGTATGAAAAAATCATGTAGCTTTTCTGACTTAAACCTCCATGAATTGATATGAATCATCCTTACAACCTTAGAGTACTGCAGTGAAAACATAATTATAGAATATTTGGCTTAACAACAAAATATTTGAAATACAGATGCATTGCAAATGCATTGAGAATCAACATAAATGGTTGAATCAAATACTTGAACACTTTCTGTTTGCTCTCTATTTGCTTGTGAGATATAAATACAGGTTAGAAAATTTACAATTTTTCTGTGGTATCCTGTAAATATACTTAAGGCATGAGATATCTTTTGCACTCTTTTCTCAGTTTCAAAAGTATCCAGGCAATGCTGTTCAGAAATACAGGGCAGTTTTACAGTAAGACTTGCAGAAGACTCCACTCTACCTTTAGCATGATAAATGCATGTGATACTAAATTCCTTCTGCCTCTCTTTGTTTCTTTCTGTGAATACATTTGTTGGTGCTCCTTGTCTTAGAAGTTAACTTATCAAAAATATTACCCCTTTTTCAAATGATCTGCGTGAGGTCTTTCTGGAAGAAGAGTATATAATCAGCTCCTGATGATATCATAAATATTTAATCATTATAACTGCCTTGTCAGGAACAAATATTACCTTTTCTTTTGAAAGAGATTACAAACCCGATCGAAGTATTATTACTAATATTATCCTTGACCCACATAACAATACTTCAACCTTTATATAAGAAGCAAATCACAGAAATTCTCTATTCATAGGGAATGCATCAAAGACAGGCCAGATCCACTTTACACCGCCTTCCCCATTACACTGTTCTTTGTACATCAGCTTTGTTTTTTACTCAATTACATTATTATCTGTTCCTAATGGCTGTGACCTGTCTGTAACTTTCACCTAACAGCAACAAGAGTAGTCCATTGGGACTCATTCTCTTATATTCACTTGTGTCCCTAGCAGATGCTTAAATAAAACTGTGGAATGTAATGTCTCTTATATCCAGTTGATTAACTATACATAAAAATAGAAAATAAAACACAAAGCAGCAAAAAAGCATGATGTGTGTGGATACACGACAGATGTCTGGCATGACCCATCAACCCATGTTTTCTAATCCTGCTTATTATTACTGCACAGATTTTCTCTGGGATGTGGATGGTGGGGGTTTTTGCTTGTTTATTTCATTGAATTTTAGGTCAAATTTTTGGATCAGTGCAGGTGTTATTGCTATAACCTGCAAAGGATACCTCCAACTTTCTTAGCAGCAGTATTTTTTTTTCCCCAAATAATTCAAATAATAGCTTACCCGTGTGAAATTGCTGTTTTGGGGGAATAAAATTGTGGCATAATTTAGGCCATTGGCTTTCAGTTCTGAAGATTTTAAATTAAATCCTTTTTCTGCCACAAGGTTTCATTAGAATCTTGAAATAATAATATCTTATTTACTGATGTGACTCAGATTTATTTTTATACAGTTTCATATGTAGTGATTCTCACTGCTATTCAAAGCATCGTGGGAAGCTACTTCTAATTCTCCGCATTTTGCCAGCATCACAGCCAGGCGATCATTCTTTGTTTTCCTAAGTATTTACCAATAATATATTTTTGACAGTTCTTGCCACATTGTTATTCATAGCTCAGATATATAAAAAAAATCACCATCAAAGAAGAATGTGTTGTTATGTGATTCATAAAAAGCAGTCAAATGAATCTGAAGGCAAAATAACCAAAAAGGACAAATGTAGTATTGCTTAATAGGACAACAATTTTTCTGTTGTATTTTTCCTTCTGTCTCCTCAGAAAGAAAAAGATTTTCTGTATTGAATCTTTTGTCAGTCTTAAACAGTATTTCCATACAACAATGGTTCTTTTCTCCTTTAAAGGTCCAAGTCTCATTCTACTTCCCTAATCCATTTCCCTGTTGGCACTTGTATCCCAGAAGAGTCTCTAACCCACACTCTTACATGGCTTTCTTCAGCAAATTCCACTTTCTGTATGCTGAGTTCTCCATAATTTAGCCTGATTTACACTGTCAGGAGGAAAAAAACTGATGTTTTTCTTTAAATTTAAGAGAAAGTAGAAACCTCTAATATTAAAGACTGAGATGTGCAAAGTAACCCTTTGTGTGATGGCAAAGTAATACATGTCAACTTTGTTTGTTTTCTGGTTTTTAAACTGAAGTCTGCCAGCAAATGATAGCTAGTTTATTGCTGCTGCCTTGTCCTGGAAATCGCTTCTCTCTTTAATGACATAATTCACACAGAGTAGGGGATGAAGAAAAGCTATTATTAAGCTGCACACACAATAGTGCTGAACTCCTGCTACCTCATGACCATTCCTAACCTACTACAGGTTGTCTGGAATGTGTAGAGAGAAAAGCAATGTGGGCCACAAGTGGAAATGAAGTAGAGAGAATTTAGCTCTTTCTAAGCAACATAGCTAACATACCCTCTGTCCTCTGCATTTCTGGTTACTTGTACGGTTTCATTAAAGTCTTTGAAATTAGCTAGTCCCTAAGTGACTTCCGTTTAGGGATTAGATAGTCATGTAAGGATCAGTGTTTAAGTATGGGCTTGTTCCCTCTTCAACCCATCTGTCATTTTTCTGAGATAATGCGTTAATTCCCATAGCGACAGCCTGTAATGTTACCAATAGGATTATTATGACTTTGCTGCAGGATCAAGCAAAGGAAGCTGAACTGGTCTGGAATAAACTGTTATTCAAGCACAGGAAGTCTGAAATAATAAGAAAAATGTTATAAAAGCCATAGTTAAGTCTCCTTTGCTATTTAATGCATTAAAATATATAGGAAAAATAAGTTAAATGCAGTGTGAAACATCACTATTTGTAAATGTTAGTTATGTCCACTTGATTTGGCTTATTCCAGGTTTTGCTAGCGTACAAGAGATGCGCAGCCCTGGCCTACATCCATTGTAGCTTTCTGAATAATTAAAAAATACAATCCGGATTCCCAGCATTAACACATCATGTAACATTCTAAATATAATTAATTTTTATAGTATAACAGAAAGATAAAAGCAAATTCATTCCAACACTATTGAAACACATATATTAACAACATTTTCAACTTGCTGATACCTCAAGAGAATTAGAATTACATATTAACTGGGTCTGTGACAAATTTGACGCAGGAATTCCTACTCAACTTGTTACACTTTGGAGAAGCTCTGCTGTTACTGTGCTCTATATCTCATGGCCATTTCTGGATGATATCTTTGATGGTTTTGACTAACCTAACAAAACTTCCCGTGGGTGACCGAGATTCTTAACCCTGCCTCCTGGCAGTGTTCGGAGGTTTGGGAGTCTGCCTGTTCACCCCCCAGACAAAAACACATTCACTTACAATCAAGTAATTCCTGATAAATTTTTATCCAGTCTGTTTTTAAGGACCCCTTATGATGGAGATATCTTTGCCTTTCTGGATAGTGCTTTCCCATCCTTATGATTAAGAAGTCTTTTTCTTTTTTTTCCCCTCTTTTTTTTTTCTTATTTTCCTTTTTTGATCTCTAATCTGATTCTCTCTTGTTGTAAATGAATCTCACATGCGTGGAAGGTAAATTTCTCTCTCTTTTCAGTGTCCAAGTTGAATCAGTCACAAGCAGGCTAGTGGTCTCTGGTAAGTGCTGTATCTTTCTGTTATGTTTGTAGACATAGAATAATTACGAGTTAGGCCAATTGCTGATACAACCTATGCTGGTATAATATGACTTTTTCTAGATTCAGAATATAAGCCAAAAGCATTAATGATGATATAAGAAACCAAAATCTAAAATTAATTAGAACATTTCCAGTTATCATATTATTTAATTAAGAACACAAAAAATATTCAAGGAATTCTATCCCCCTGCAATTCAACAGTGCTCTATGTCATCATGCAGTTTAAAGGGAAAAACAATCGTGCTATTAGACTGATAAAGGTAAATATAACAACTGTGGGACTATGTAGTTATATGAGTTATAGTGCAAAAACTATATTTGGAGAAAAAAGACTATTATGAAGCTAAACTGTTGTCATATTTTGTTAAGCAAATGCTCTAAGGTATATTAAAGTTTACTGCTGGAGAAGTTACTTACCGAATTCTGGAAAGCACTTTACTTCCTACACTTCAACAACGCGCTGTGGGTTAGGTGACCCAGAATTGCATGAAAAAATGAGCTGTTGGGACTGATGCCGTGAAAAGCCGGAATTGAAGGATTTCCTTTAGTTTAATTACAATCACTCTAGTAAGTGGAAATTTTACATTTATGGGTATCAGGACCTTCTCAGGATTCAATAAGATCTTCTGGAAGTCTGAAGTGAAAAACTGGGAAAATCCTTTTTATGGATAGGATTTCGATTAAGTACTTGGGTCTAGTAAACTGCACAACCTGGCTTAATTGCTGAGTTCCCAAAGGATCTGATACTGCCATCCTAACTTATTTATTGGAGTCAACCCATTAGTGGCAGGGTGTTTAGTGAGTTTATAATCATTCTGGGAATTACTGCTTCTGGCTTCACAGTAAACAAGTTTCACAAATAAACTTCAGATTGAATAAATAACAGGCAGGGAGGCAGGGGGGACAGAGGGATGTGTGTGTGATTTGGGTTTTTTTCATTTTTCTTTTCTTTTTTTATATCACAACTGTGGATAAATTCTTTATATGTATATTTATAAGATAAAATCTACTTTTGAATGTATGGCTAATCACATTTGACTCTGCACAGGATTTTTTTCAGGTGGTATGCAAGAATTCTGTCAATGAAGTTAGTCTTTCCATGAGCTTATCTGACTAACATATACACTGGTTTATTGACACTGTCAAGAGCTGATCACCCTGACAGCTGTCTACAGTGAGATGACTGACGTGGTGGATGAGTGGAGAGCACTGGATGTTGTTTCTCTTGACTTTCATAAGGCTTTTGACATTGTCTCCCATAAAGTCCTAACACACAAAGTAATGAAATAAGGTCTAGATAAGTGAAGAGAGAGGTGGACTGAAAACAGGCTGAACTGCTGGGCTCAGAGGACTGTGATCAGCAGCAAAAAGTCCAGCTGAAGGCTAGTCTCTGGTGCAGCACCTGTCATGGTTTAGGCTGTCTGGATGCCAGGTGCCCACAAAAGTCACTCACCCTCCTCAACTGGACAGCAGAGAAAAAAATACGATGAAAGGCTTGTAGGTTAAGATAGGGACAGGGAGAGATCAAACACCAACTACCACCACAGGCAAAACAAACCTGACTCCAGGAAAATAGTTTAATTTATCACTAATCAAATCACAGCAGGATAATGAGAAAGGAAACCAAATCTCACCACCCCTTCCTTCTTCCTGGGCGCAGCTTCACTCCCATATTCTCCACCTCCTCCCCCGTAAGCAGCGTATGGGGACAGGGAATGGGAGTTGTTGTCAATTCACCACACGTTGTCTCTGTGACTCCTTCCTCCTCACTTTCCCTGCCCCAGTCTGAGGTCCCACCCGTGGGACACAGTTGTCCATGAACTTCTCCAATGCGAGTCCTTCACACTGGCTGCAGTTCTTCATGAACTGCTCCAGCATGATTCCTTCCCATGGGGTGCAGTCCCTCAGGTACAGACTGCTCCAGCATGGGTCACAAGTCTGCCAGCAAAGCTGCTCCAGCGTGGGTTCCTCTCTCTTCACCAGTCCACAGGTACTGCCAGGAGCCTGCTCCAGCACAGGCTTCCTTTGGGGTCTCAGTGTCCTTCAGGTACATCCACCTGCTTCAGTGTGTGGTCCTCCACAGGCTGCAGGTGGATGTCTGCTCCATCCCGGAACTCCATGGGCTGCAGGGGGACAGCCTGCCTCACCAAGGTCTTCCCGCAAGCTGCAGGAGAATCTCTGCTCCAGCACGTCGGTCACCTCCTCCCCTTCCCTCTTCGCTGACCTGGGTGTCTGCAGAGTTATTTCTCTCACATATTCTCACTCCTCTCTCCTGGATGCTGTTCCACAATAGGGTTTTTTCCCCTGCTTCTTAAATATGTTAACACAGTGCTACCATGATTGCTGACTAGCTCAGCCTTGGCCAGTGGTGGGCCTGTCTAGGAGCCAGCTGGCATTGGCTCTGTCGGACACAGGGGAAGCTTCTAGCAGCTTGTCACAGAAGTCACCCATCTAGCGTTCCCCTCTACAAAAACCTTGCCATGCAAACCCAATACAGTACCACAGAGGGCAACACTGACGCCCATACTGTTTAACATCTTCATTAACAACCTGAACAATGGGACAGAGCACACCCACAGCAGGAGTGTAAATAATGCAAAACTGGGAAGGGTGGATGATAGACCAGATGGATTTGATACCATTCAAAGGGACCTTGACAAGCTGTAGAAATGGGCTGAAAGGAATCTCATCTTGTTCAGCAAAGGGGAATGTCAAGTCCTGCACCTGGGGAGGAATAACCCAGGCACTGGTAAACGCTGGGGAATGACCAGCTGGAAATCACCTTGGCAGAGAGAGACCTGGGGTCCTAGTAGACAACAAACCGACTATGAGCTAGCAATGCACCCTTCTGGCAAAGAAAGCCACAGCATCCTGGGCTGCATTGGGAAGAGTGTTGTCAGCCGATGAGGGGAGATGAATCTTCCCCCCTCCTTAGCCCTGATGAGACACATCTAGAGTACCGGATCTGGGCTCCCCAGTACAAGAGAGACATGGACTTACTGGAACAAGTCCAGCAAAGGACCACCAATAAGATTAAGCAAATCTGTCATATGAGAAGAGGCTGAGAAAGCTAGGACTGGACTAACTAGCCTGCAGAAAAGAAAGCTCAGGAGCATATTGTCAATGTGTGTAAACATATGAAGGGAGGACCAAAGAAAATGGAGACAGGTCATTTTCACTGGTGCCCAATGACAGGAGAAGAGGCAATGTGCACTGACTGAAAGACAGGAAATTGCATTTACACATATGATTTTTTTTTTTTTTAACATGAGCGTGATCAAACGCTAGAATAGGTTGCCTAGAGAGTGTGTAGTGTCTCTGTCTTTGGAGATATTAAAATCTGAACTAGACACAGTTCTTGGTAGCTTGCTTTATCTGGCCCTGCTTTGATCAGGGGGCAGTTGGACCTGATGACCACCAGAGGTGCTTTCCAGCCTCAGCAATTCTGGGATTCTGAGATAGGTGAAATAGATGTTTATTCAGAAAAGCAAATAATTATTATTCAACAGCAAGTATTTAAATTGATAAACATCAAATAATCCTCAAAATATATTCCTGATAAATGGGAAAGCTGAAATAGAGGAAGAATATTACATTATTTAAGATTCAGGTAAGTAGTTGATGGACACGTAGAATCTATAAGGCATCTTTTTTTGCGTGCTTTTCCAAAGAATGTCCATATTCCTGCACTGGAGATAGATACTGGCTTTCTATTCAACTGTTCAGACAGAAGAATAGAATTGCTAAAATTGTTGTATCTAAAAAAGTTTATTTATTCCACTATATTTAGAAGTTTGCTGCGTACCACTGACCTGACTAGTTTATTTCTGCCTTACTTGTCATTTTCTGCCTGAAGGTTTCACATCTAGGTTATGCCAAACACGAATTGAAAACTTTATGTGCCCAGGCTCTAACTGAAGAGGCATAAATCTCTAGAAAGAGATAAAAGAAGTGATGGCAGGCACCCAGTTGTAGGATCTCATTAAATAATAATAAAAGGAAAATAATTTTCATTTATCTAAGTGACAGTTGATAAACTAGTTGCTGTTTATCAGTCCTCTGAAATACTTTTCTTGATTATTTTATTTGTTTTATCATGTTTAGACTTTCATCAGGTAATAAGAGAGATGCCTGAATTCTGGTAACATCAATTAACAATCTTCCAGAATTTCTCTTTAAAAACAAACTCAATACTATTTCTTGTAGAAAATAATTTACCACTTAGTTTTACACCTAACATTAGTATAAGTAAAAGTTCTCGTCTCTTAAGCAGAACCGAAATGCAAGTAGTGTCAAGAGAGAGACTGGCATTATGCAAACTTCTCTCACACATAGGTACTGTCTGTATTGACTAAACATGTTTATGAATGAGGAAAAGCATGCAATACCTTTGCAGTGTGAGCAGAGCAATTACTATTGTCCTTGCTTTTCAGGAGTAGCTGCAGCTTCCTGAGATGCAGAGACCAAAACTGTATGTAGAACTCAAGATGTGGGCATGCTAAGTTTTTTATGTAATGGCAAAATGATGCCATCTGTTCTCAATGCCTGCTACAGTGAGGACTGACATCTTGTTGCCAGGACTGTTAGAAACACTGAGTGAAAGACTATGTCTCTTCTAAAGCTGTAAGCATCAACAATAACCTGAACATCTGCATCAGGGGATTTAATGAGACTGGGCACCTACACCAGCTTTCTTATGTTCTCCCTAAGAGTGCTACCCGCTGGGGATCTGGAAAGTGAAAGAAACATCTAAAACTTGAAGGCCATCAGCTTACTTGTTTTACTGCCCCTTTTGTTGCACCTTATATCACCTTCAGTTAGAATAGGATTTCACCTGGATCACAGCCCTTCTTGTTCTCAAGGTTTCAGGAACTCTTTCAAGTAAGAAAATCTTCAGTATAAACAACATCTGCACCCTTACTGACATTAATGTCATCTTAAGTTCCATAGCCTTGCCTTGAAATCATTGGTGATGGGATGTGTAGTCTGGCAACTAAAAAAAAAAAAAAAGGCAAAAAAAAAAAGCTCTATTCTTAATGAAGCTTTTCTGTAGTAATTAGATAGCTAAAGCTCATAGACTGATATAGCCAAAACTGGAATAACAGCAAATTCTTGATTCCAAATATAAGATGTATTCCACTTTTGACCTTAAAAAAAGTTGAGTTCAACAGGGAGCCAAGTTTCTTGAATTGCTCTTCCTGAAAACCAGATTCAGTATCTGCTCTGCCAGTCTAATTTTGTACATATGCAACACTGCAACACAAAGAGTGAGACCTGAAAATCTTTGCTAACTTACAATCTGGTGAGGCTTTCCATTTTAATTTTCTGCCTGTTGCTCATGTATTATACATAATAAAATTCCAAGTGCTAATTAACTCATCCCAACACCTATTTTTTTCCAAGAAATTTGTATACCTTTATAAAGTCCATGTTCTTAACTACCTGTGGATAATTCCTGTAACTTGTAACACTTTCTTCTTCGCAACAGCTCTGAACATTTCTTTTGAAATTTATTCCACATATCCAGCCCGAGTGCCCGTGGTGTCCTGCTCCCTGCTGAGAGCTGTTGTCTCTCCACCTCAGTTTCTAAGATCAAAGTCCCAAAGTTCTATAGCTTATTGGGAAGCTTGACTTGTATATACATATGTTTCTCTGTGAAACTTCAACTTCTTCCTCTCCTAAAAGAATTTCCAGTGTCACTTCCCCACCTGTTACTTCCATTCAGGAGCTAAGAGATTATTTCATTTTGTCAGTCCTCTGTTCTGCAGCCAACAGGGATTCAATGAAATAGTGAGTCCATTGGGACAACTTTCCTATCTATGTCATGGCCTATTCTGGCATAGTCTGTTGCCTAATTCTTGTTATAGAAGTAGTTTCTGTTTAGATTAAGGTCTTCAATATTAAAATAAAAACTGTTCTCTAGTAACACAAATGAAGATTAAATGCTGTAGTTTGCAAGCCAAATCACAGAGTTGTTCAGTGGGAGGAAGGTGAGTGGGAAGAGGGTGAGTCAAAAAGGTTTCAAGTGAGAATCACCTGATTCACTCTGCAAGTATCAGCTTCAGAGGGAAGATTTTCAGCCTCCCATTTGTTAATTGCTGTAATCACTTTGTCCCTGCAGTCTCATGCACTTCCACCTCTCCTGTTGACTTCAGGTTTCTTATGTTAGTATACTATAAATACTCTGCCATATACAATTTGAAATATTTAGAAATACTTACTAAGGTACGATTTTCTCAGTGGGACAATGATTGGTAGTGGCCACAGCTCATTCCCATTGGATCTGCTATGTATTAACACCCACATGTAAAGACCATTAATCATTAGTAAGTGACAGTTATCTTCTACTAACCATGCAACAGTGAGCAAGCTTTATAATTGCATCAGCTTCACATAGTGAAGGTATTGCTGCTGCCACTGAAGTGGCTGCTAAACCGAAGAGCATCACTCTCTTACTCATTACACCATTCCCTGAACACAGTAGATGTCAAAACTTTGTCCCTGTCAGATCTTTGCTTTGGATTCTGCTGCCCATGCCAGTGCAGCTGCTACCTTGACTCATGTGTATCTTTTCATGGCACTTGCAGCAAATGACCCCATGCCTTACAGCTACATGGAGCAGGGTATTGTGATCACCACTCAAAATACCACTGCCAGTATGCATCATGATTTCCCTGGTCTTCACATGGCCATCTGGGAATTTTGGCTTTCACGGCTGTGGCAGCCATTCCCAGCAGAGACATCTGCTCCTGGGATCCCTGATGTGTTCCCATATAAAGACATGGATGCCAGTATGCTCTGCCTCACTGTCCCTGCCAGGAAAGCAGCTCTAGGTTCCCTGCAGTACTTAGACTGAACTTGCAGCCCACTTCTGCCAGTATAGCAACTAGGGAAATCTTGGCAATCACTGTCAACAGTCTTTGTTCATAAGTCTTCCTGTTTTCTCAATCCGTTCTCACTTGGGCCCTCAATTAGGAAAAGAATGGGTTTGGACAGCCCTACCCACATCTTGTGCATAGACCCGTCAAATATTCCTCCTAGACCACCAGATGATTAGCTCTATATCACTTCTGGAAACATGTTGCTAAGGCTTATTTAATCCTCAGAAGATCAGCTCAAGGTGCTTTGAAATTGCAATAGTTGAAATAAACATAAAATATGACTGATATCAGCAAATAAAAATGGACTGATAAAAAACCTCTATAAAAACACTGGCAATTAACCCTGCATATCTCTGCTTTCATTTAAGGTATGTTTTCAAGGATTCACACCTCTAACACTGTCAGTCTTTTCTGCTAAATGCTTTGGAAACAATCCAAAGGAGGGTTGTGAATAGTGGATTTACTGACATTTATCTTAAACAGTAACTACTTGGCCATTTCAAATTGCATTCTACAAGAAAGATCTTAAGCTTATTGCTGGAATACTAATTTTTTTTCCATTATTTTGCATATAGCAAAAAAACAGAAGGTGGGATAGCTGGTGTGTCAGTGTCTGTGAGCTGAACAACATAAAAGGTGAGTAATGCAGCATGCTGTAGATCTTTTCCACAGAAGAAATTTTGAGATATGTTACACACTTCACTTACTGAAATGGACTTAAGACACTGCATACCAAACACCATCTCATCCTTTCTGTCCTTCTGTAAGAGAATATTTTTATGCTTCAGCATGTGCATAATTTCTTCTGGTGCTAATCACTGAGTTGATGAGATTTACAGACCAATTTCTTCCTCTGCTTCTCCTTTATTGTATTCATACTTGCACACATAGATATTTTGTCACTATAAAAGAACAGGTGAGAAGAAGGTGGTTGGTTTATGAAAGGCTGGAAAATATTGTAGATTATTGTCAATGTCTTTATTTAATGTTTAAACATCTGAATCCCTAATGCCATTGGACTAAAAAAAAAAAAAAAGTCAAATTTTCAGAAGTCCTTGGCACAGCTGATTTCTATGGAAATTAATTGGATTGTAATCACTGAGTACTTTGGAAGTGAATTCATTTTTATTTAGAAGCTTCCCTGTACAATTAAAGCCCACATTTGCACTTCAAAGTTTTTGACCACCTTATGTATTTAGCTAGGCAATGTCACAGCAGATGACCTCAGCACCTAATCAAATAAGATAATTTTACTAATACACTTGATAATTAAAAGCATAAACACTATTAACACCTACAATATAGATGCTATTTTCACCACCATAGATGTATTTTTGTCCAAGGAAACCTAGGAGATACGTTGATTCACATCTGTAACATTGTCAAGGCTAAGGTGAGTAGTGCTTCCAAAAAGGGAGGATATTGTCTTAGAAATCTGTGTATAGTCAATCCACATAAAATGATTTCATTAAACTAAAAATATTTAGTTATTGCAGCAATAAATACTCATTTTTTAAAATATCAAATAGACACAAAAGAAAACATGTTCCAATAGAGTATTAACTGTGTGTGTGGGGGGGAGGTGTTTTTAATGTTTCTTTTATTCTGTCGGAAAACTTTTTGCAAACTAGAGCACTTCTTTAAAACCCAGATGGGATTTTGGTATTTTGGGTAAATCTGGTGCACTTTGGTGCATACCATGTTGAAAGTGGTCAATATTTGTTCTGATATTAAGTGTATTAGTTTTATTTACTAAAGGCATAGAAGAAAAAATGGCAGCCCCTGTGTGGGAGATCTATTTGCAGCTTGTAGATTACCCCAGCAGCACTGTCAGTTCAGTCAATGCACAAAAGAGATAGAGGAGACAGCTAGTGATTCTCTCAGAAGCATCAGCTCCCATGTTTTGTTTTGTTTGGTTTGGTTTGGTTTTTTTCCAGTGGAAAATACTCGTGTATATAATGAACCTGCCATATAAACAGCAACTTATTTTCTCCTTCTGCAGATTCTTTTTTCTATAATTAGATTTGGTACTGGAAAACATAAGGGAACTGAGAGTCCTGTATATTAGAATAAGTATTAAGCTAAAAAACATGTTAAGAAGCTCAAATTCAGGGCTTAAGATGGAAGCAGAAAAAAGCACAAATGGACTCAGGATGATGAATTTGTATTTCTTAGGAGAAGCACTGCTAATCCTTCAGCTATTCTTTAAACCCATGCATTAAGACCTGAGCAAGTATCTTAAAAAATATCCGAAAGCATACTTTACTTCTGTCTGCAGAGAAATCCTACGTAGAATCAGCATCCATCAAAAATGCCTAAAAATATTCTTCTTTTTGCTGTGACTTTAGAAGTATATGACAAGATATATTGAGCTATGAGAGGAATTCTCGTATTTGCCATTCCTAGAATCATAGCATTATAGAATCATAGGTTGGAAAAGACCTCTAAGATCATCAAGTCCAACCATCTGCCCAACAACACCATTCCCAATAAACCATATCCTGAAGTGTCACATCTACACGATTTTTAAACACCTCCAGGGATGGGGACTCCACCACCTCCCTGGGCAGACTATTCCAATGCCTGACCACTCCTTCAGTAAAGAAATTTTTCCTAATATCTAATCTCAGCCTCCCCTGATGCAACTTGAGGCCATTTCCTCTCATCCTATCACTAGTTACATGGGAGAAGAGACCAACACCTGCCTCACTACAACCTCCTTTTAGGTAGTTGTAGAGAGCAATAAGGTTCCCCCTCAGCCTCCTCTTCTCCAGACTGAACAGCCCCAGTTCCTTCAGTCGCTCCTTATAAGATTTGTTCTCTAGACCCCTCACCAGCCTCGTTGCCCTTCTCTGGACATGCTCCAGCACCTCAATGTCCTTCTTGTAGTGAGGGGCCCAAAACTGAACACAGT
>Ga0065711_1002092_pt1 | contig 36632 bp, 22 predicted proteins | sample Hoacrofraction12_FD_59098 | JGI IMG/M metagenome (GOLD analysis project Ga0065711, IMG submission 59098) | Hoatzin crop microbial communities from Cojedes, Venezuela - Epithelial fraction 12 v2 (version 2) | ecosystem: Host-associated > Birds > Digestive system > Esophagus > Crop | place... | reverse complement strand
AAAAAAAAAAAAAAAAAAAAAAAAAAAAAGGGGGGGGGAATAAGAATCCTTCATTTTTTGTGGGAAAGGACTGATAGAGAGCAAAACACAGCCCATTTGCTGGTGACTGGTTTGCTCTGAGAGTCCTTTGCAAAACAATTTCAGAGAAAAGGGCCAAGTCTCCCATGTACGTTCCATTTGGAATTTTCATTTCTGCCCCAGCTCAGAGCAGTCGTCCTACAAGTTCAACTAGTACCTTGTAACACGCGATAAGATCACCCAGTGACTGTTGCTTTAGAGATTTTACACCTAATGTGGCAGCTGCTCTACAGAATCACTTCCCAGTAGATCGGTGTCTGCCTGTGGGAGCACCTTCCCCATTTCACACACATGATCTGAAACGGCCGCCTTTCAGAGCCCTCAGTTATTAATGGCAATAGATGCCCCGTGCAAACCATTTGCAGAACCACAGCTACAGCCAATATTTTTCCAGTCTTGCTCTAACCTTAACTGTTACACACAATATTGGCCCGCTCCCAGGAACCATCAGTGGGAAGCACCTAAAGCAACAGGCCACCCACTTACTGTTTTCTTAGAGAAAGTTTGCCAGGAGTGATATGGAGCTTGCACCATCTTCCTGAAACCTTTCCACACTCCCTGAGCCTGCACAGGTCTGCCCCTACCGACATCTCTCATTTCGAGCCGCCTTGCTCCACCTCCTGCTCCTTCCATGCAGCCCAGTCTTCTCCTCCGGTTGCTTCCTTTTTCTTCATCACCTTTTCCTGGCTTCGTGCCTTTTTTCGTGCTGTTCCTAAGGCCTGGGACAACCTCTGATTAATGTTCGGCAAACAGCCTCCTCCACAGAGCAGGCCACACCCAAGCATGCTCCGTTTCTCTTACTCAGCACTATTCTGACCCATGCCTTCCGCCCTTCCAAGGCGAAGGCTCCGACTTGCTTGACAACAAACAGCACCATTTGTTTCTTCAAAGCTACACAACAGGTAGTGAGTGGGCCACTCGCTGTGCAGGTACCACCAGAGCTGCTCCCGTGAGCAGTCAATGGGACAGTTTATGTATGAAATGAGCTACTATTCTCGATAAAGAAAAGGAAGGGTACAGCACCATCCCAGAGCAGCACTGTGCTTTAAGATTACTCGTGCACCTTTTAATGACTATTAATAAATACCACCATATCACCTGGTAACTATTTAAGGACTAGTGGCAGGATACCATTTTCCCTTCTCCAGTTCTCCTAGCCATCACTGGGAAGCAGAAATATCCTTATAGCTGCTTTACTAAGGAGTGAATAACACACTTGCAAAGGAGCCACTTTTATGGTCTGTTGCTGTGTGGTTTTTTCTGTCAGCCTTTTTTTCATTTCAATTTATAGGCAGGTTACCAAGATAGCCTGGTTTGGTGCAAGATGCCGTATATCTGCTACAGTCTTTTGTAAAATCCATTTCCAGGAATCTTTGTCATTGGTAAGGCAACATCTAAAATAAACTGAGAACTGAAGGGCAGTTTCTTTCAGTAATTGATCACGAACAAATATGGTATCATTTTTAGCTCTCAGACTGCTTTATATATATTTGGCCTTTTGGGGCAAAATTTAACTTTCCCTCTTTTAGAAAAGGTAAGCTAAAGTGGAAAACAGTTGGGTGACTTCTCCCTGTATTGAATTTAGTTTTCTCAAGACCAGCAATACTCCCAGCATTATACTGTTTCTGTATTAAAATCTAATTCTGAAAGTTTGACAAAGCACGCATTTAACACAGGTCAGCAGTATATTGACAGGATGTTAATTTTAAATTGTGTCAGCATTTCCTGTCTTGAGTGTTAATGTCAATTAGCACCTTGCTGCATAACCTCCAAGTCCTCCCTTATTACGGGAAAGTAGCAAAGCACGCAGCAAAAGCACTTCTATTCAAAACACCACTCACTATCAGCCAAACAAAGAGCTGTCATAACAAAACCAGCGAGGTGAAAGTGCCTAAACTGCTATGGATTTCAGGTTAGAGGCCTTAGTCTTTTTCCTTCTTCCTGATATTAAAAGTGTAAGTGTGTCAGCTTGGAGCGAAAGGCTAATTAGTTTGAGGTTCTTTGAAAAGTGTGTTACCATTCAAAATCTCTAAGCCTGACATAAAGCCCTTGGCTTTAGACTGTAGGTCATCCGTTAGTATCCTTAACACACTCTGAAATGTGCAGTCTTATTCTGGGAAATGGCAGCATTCCTGCACACCTGCTTTTTTAGGTATTTCACACGCGCTGCGGAAAGCACATGTTCCAGTCTCCAGCATCCCAGGGAGACCTCACTGCCAGGTGCCCAGTGAATAAGCCTGGTGACTTTGTACGTGTTTTCCTAAAGCCCCGCGTAAGGACGTCTTTACAGACTTCATAAAACTCTCCCCCTACTCCATTATTTGACAGCAGCTCACAATATATAGGTGTATATGACAGATACACAACTAGGGCTGGTACCCTTTCTTGTGTTTACCTACTCTGTTAAATTCAGCAGTGTAGGCACCAGGGGTGAAAACTCTGACTTACGCCCAGCAAAAACATCTGCCATGATGTCACTGCCCATCTCAGAACACATCTGTATTCTCAGAATGACAGCACAAATCTTGAGACATTTAGCCTACATTCTGAAGAAAGCTAGCTGGCATTGTAGTCTTTTGTGAAAAACAAATTTTAATGGAAAACAGCAAATGTTACACTCTTTCCCATCAGGTCTAATCTCATGCCTTGTTGCCTGTTTAGGAAAAAAAAATAATCAAACAAGAATTTTCATCAGCAATTCATTGTAAAGCCTAGTGCTGGATGTCTGGAAGCTCCAAAGTCCATGGGTGCTTGCATTTTGAACAATAGCTTCTTTCCGTTAAATAAGACCTTGGGCACTTTTCTAATTTTTACTTATAACTACCTGGTCCTTCCAAAGCAATATTTTGGAAAGTACATTACATTCCATCCTGAGCATTACAGCAAACAAGAACAAGAGAGAAGCATCACACAGAATTATATAGGATTAAAATAAATTATTCCTATGCAAATCAAAAGCTCAATGGGCACAGCATTAACAATCTTCAGTGAGCTACACACTATGTCACCAGAAGGTTGTCATTTCATGCTGAATTGTGTGTGGCTTTCCACTGAGGTAAAGCAGGGCTTCCTGTGGGTACAGATATTACCCTCAGTCCCCCCGGTGACCACAGTCGGTGAGGGCAGTGAATGGCACTCATGCCATAACTTACTCCTCCAGCTCAGGTAACGTGTGTGGAAACCAGTCATTCAAAGTATGAAAAGCATTTTCATACTCGCCCTCAACAAGCACCTTGTTACTTCAGTTCCTATCTTTGTTTCTCCTGAGCTCAAGCCACTCAAGTTGTGGCCAGGCATCACGCAGTAAATCTCTTGCTCTTGAGATCTGGTGTAGAGATGACACAGGCATTCTGCACATACATTGCACTGGGTGTCTATGCTCTGCCAGATTCTAAACAAATTGGCCAAACAAATTAATGCCACACACCCTAAATTGGCTGAACAAATTAATGCAACACGCCCTTTACACAAGGGTGCCTTTGAAGGCCAAAGACCGTGCGTGTTAGAGCGAGATGCATTCTACTGAATAGGGTGTTTCAAACAAATCTGTCTTAAGAGAAGAGAAACAGTGTACTATAGTTTCAAGTTAGAGCAGGGCTTTCAGCCGAGAGCTTTTCAGACACCAGCACTGCGTGTTGACATTTAATTACTAAACTCTTAAAACAAATAATTTGTATGAGCAAATACTCCTCAATCATTTCATAATAACACAACTAGTGTTTCTTGGCAGTTAGAACAAAACCAGAAGCATGTTGAAATCGCACACACAATGCCTTGTTCTGACATGGGAAGAGGTGCCAGATAGAGCAGTGTGAACCCTCCAGGCTTTGGGAGCTGATGGGATTCAGGAACTGAGTGCTGCAGTTTTGTTCCCAGGGGCTGGCAGCAAATCCGCCCCAGCAGGTTCACTTGAAGGTTGGAGTTTACTGAATTTCATTCTCCAAACAACGCTCCCTCCTTCTGCTAAAGGTCCTTTCTTCCACCAAGCCCCAAACCTCCCAGCAGAGGATTAAGGGAGTGTGCATTCTTGAGGCTTGTGGGCAAGAGAGGTAGCCTGAAAGGCAGAAGCCTGGCAGAGGAGCAGCAGGTATGTACTTTTTGTTGCTGTGTGAGTGTCATGTACCTAAATCAATGGAGCATTTTCTTCCACCTAACTTTGTGTGATGTGTTGGAACATTTTGCACATCTCTGCTACCAAGCAGCTAAGCTCAAAACCAGTTCTAGCCAACATGTAAAACCCACACCTTGCTCTGTTCCTCACTTGCACTGTTAGCAGGTCTGTCTCAGTGCAGCAGAAAACACTGCTCCCTGGAACAGCGCTGGTCTTCTTTAAGTCCTACTTTTTCTCATGTTTTCTATTATGTCTTCATTTTCTCAACAAGCTCTTCAGGACATTGTCAAAGACTTGTCAAGAGATTTTTCATAAAGAAGCAAAATCACTCTCCTAAAGCATGCTCCATATTCTGAGACTATCTGCTTACCTATGTAATCCCCTCTATATCTGGGACTTCCATGAAGAGTGATGTTAGAAGGATATTAAAAGAAACAAATCACTTTCTGATGAGACTTCAAATAGCTGCAGTAAAATAGCTTTGCAAGTAGGAATCACGGCTTTGGCTTGCTGTGTTTCCCCAGATCCAAGCCTCACCAGTATTTGATTGTCCAGCATCTGCTAGCTAGAAGATCTCTGTTTCCACCACACACATGGCATTTTCAAGAGTCTGGAGTTCCCACATTTAACGTGAAATCATTTTTGTTTTGAGTCACAACACTGGGATTGACCAGGGCTGCTCCTCCCCGGTTCCCCTTCCCTCCCTGCACTTCTACCCGCCAACTCCATGTTCTCCCTTTACTCACTATTCTACTCTGATCTCCTTACAAATTTCTCTCCTTCACACAGTAATCCCATGGTTCCCCAGGCATCTCCTTTCATGTGTATATCCATTGACACATCCCCCCTCCATCACTGTGGTGTATCCTTCACTCCTGTTTCTTACATATCTGTCCCACCACTCTTAAGCAAAGTTAGTGATTTAGAGTGAAAACTCATGAGAGACAACCCAGCTATATAACCAGTTGCTAGAAGCACACTGGTTTCAATGGTGCAGGACCATGCCTGAGCTTCATATGCAAGCTTTCCTTATGAAGTTTCAACTGGAGAGTGCTTGTTTGTGGGAACTTCACCTAAAAGGCCTTCTTGGCCATTAATGCTTTAATAATATTCCAAGTTTGCATTAGTGGTCTCAGGCTCACTACGCCTTCAGTTAGTGGACCTCTGAAACGCTAAGATTGTCCCAGCATGTTGCCCTCCTCTCTAATTAGGAGCCACCTATTGTGTTTCATTTTTCTCTCTGAAAATTGCCACTGCAACCTTGCTATCAGCTCGGTATCTTGCCATTAGTCAGGAGGGCAAATGTGCGGCGTCCTTGACATGTCAGCGAGAAACGTCTGCCCCCCCTTCTCTCTAGGGAGCAAGCCTATAAGCTCTGTAATGCATTTAACCTCTATCACCTCAGGGAGTTACAGTCTCCACAAGCAGTTTGCTGCCGCCCCACCCCTGAGCTAACTCATTTACCTGATTTTTTTCTTACAATGTTCAATAAATTACACTCCACCCTTTAAAAATTATTATGGTTAATATACGACTTGCTAAAGAGATGCTTATAGTTCACATAACTATGTTATCACTTTAATCTCGTAACATAGAATATTAATAAATGTGGCAAGGCTCTCTGAATTAATAGCCTGACTTGTATTCACATATTTAGACATGCTTGTATTTGTATACTTCTCTTGCCATATTACAACATACAGGTCAGATTCTGATCTCCATGTCAAAGGAGAAGAAAAAAAGAAAAAAAAAGAGAGAGAATTAACATCATAGGCTATCAAAAGAAATACAATGCTTTGTTAAAATTACTGATTTCTATTGCAAAACACCAAACACCTGGCTTTCACAATGCATCTACAAGCAATAATTTTATCTGAATTTCTGTTTAGTTTTCGTTTGAACAGGCTGATCTTTAAAGACAAGTGTATTCTGTCTGCAGTCCTCAAGGGTTTATTAAATTTGATAAAGGCCATATCCGTTGGTTCTTGATAGTTTGTTCAACAGCAAATCCAGCAGCTCAAATGTGAATGTTTAAGTAAGACCAATTGTTCAGGCAAAAGCAGAGGACGTGCAAGAGCCAGCATCGGACAAATACTTGGAAATTCCTAGCAACACTCATTCCCATTTTTGTAGTTATTAACTTTTCACCTCTGTTTTTGTGTTTGCTTTATCAAATATTCAAAGAGCAAACCAGGAATGTTCACCCTAGCATGAAAAATGATGAGGACCCATAGAAAACACATTCCAAGTTTGCAAACCCAAGAACTCACAGCAGAAAATGTTATTATTCTTGACAGGGAATTTCTACATATAAACCAAAAAATATGAAGTGTAATGAGACTTTTCTTAATTGAGTTAGGCCTGAGAGAAATGACAGTTGTTGCCATTTGGAAACCACAAGTTTGAAAATGAACGTGTTTAAAAGCAAAACAAAACACAAGATTAAAAAGCCAGCCCAATAATCTTGAAGTTCCCTGAATTATTCACAGCGTCAAATAATTTTCATAAATACAATAAGGAATGCAAAAGCCTGTGATTCTGGACAATGCAAACCACAGTGCCACCACAATTCAGGCTACATCTCCTTTATTAAACCCCACCCTGGAGTCCCAGCTGTACATTGGTGGTGGTGGTGGTGTGCATGAACCCCTTCGCAGCATCAAACCCACATTCCAAACGTTTGGTGCCAAGCAGGCCAGCTCCTTACTGTGCAGCACTCCACACATTTCTCAGCAGCATTACTAGCTGGGGAACTAAGTCTGGTCATGACAAGACATAGAGAAATATTTCCAGGTCTACGTATGCAAAAAAAATTTTTTGTTGTTTTGTTTTTTTTGGGGGGTAGTAATATTTCATGATTTTCACTGCATCTTCTTGGATTTCGTTGGTTTAACTTTGTTAAAAGTCTTGCAAGCCCTGTAGCCAAGTGAGCTTACGTGAGAATCCCAATTAACATTTAAACTGAGGTTTCTGTTAGGGCTCACAGTAGTGGAGAAAAGCCTGAAACATGAAAGCTCCAGAGTCAGAAGACACACAAAAAAGAATCTCAGCTTTAATCTTTGGGAAATTTATAACCAAATTCTTCATTTTTGTGTGTGTGCGTGCGGGGAGGAGTCCTTGTTATGACTTTTACATGCTGTCATTGACAATACTAATGTAAATTTGTAACTAAACTCTGTGCTATTTATTAAATCAGCTCCACCCAATTTACACAATATTGTATATTAACCGCTGGCTGACTTGGAAACATCAGTAAATGAATAAGCTACATTTGAAAGGAAAAAGAGGTGACGTGCTCTGAAGCCATTATTGACAGTCCTAGGATAAGGATCTGCATCAGATCTTACTTTAAAGCATTTGGCCTCAGGAGGGAGGGTTTAGTAGTTGAAACTCATCCTATTCCATCAGATAGATTAGTCCAGAGCACAGGATTCTTTTAAAGCCACTATGAGAGTATATTAGCTATAACCTGCTACTGGGAAATGTCCACACATATCTGGAAGTAACTGTGTTCGTGCTCATAACCGCTATAAAGATCTTCTTGGTACAATGGGAATGGATCGATTCTTCGAAATGCAAACTACAAAGGTGAGAGTATAACTCTGCTTCAGCCCAAGGCAGGCTTTATGAGTATACAGGGAAGGTCGGGCATCTTCCGCAAGAAGAAAGGGATGAACTAGAGATTTGGAAATACTGGTAGAAATAACAGTGTAAAAAGTGAATGCTTTTGAGGACTAATAACAACTTTGCAGCGAAGTGTGAACATCTCAGCTAGCAGTGACAGTGGATGACCTGGGCATATTTGTCATTCACAAGATGGCAAGCAAGCTTGGTGATGTGGCCATAAAGAAGTGAAACACAATCCTAGAACACGAGTCAAGGCATGTCAGCCCCAGGAAGATGGGGCAATTTTCTGTACCATGCGGGCCTGGAGCATTTGATATGGATCCCCCCACCTGAGGTATCAGTATTGAGGCAAACTCAAACTGAAACAGGCACAGAAAAAAGAGAGTAGGAAGTTCAGGGACGTGAAGAACATATTCTAGGACAGGAGGCTAAAAGCTCACAGTTTGCTGAACTAGGAAAAGGCAGCTGTTGTCTAAATTTGTGAATAAGTATATTTAGTAAATATGTACTGAATGTTGCACACAAACACCCAAAGTATAGAGCAAATATTCTTCTCTGTCAAGGGAAAAAGGGGAATAAATGATCTGGGGCTGGGAAAGCTGAGAAGACCATTTTCCAGAACAGCCAAGAGAAACATCACAGGCCACAATCACAGGACCTTATGTGAAAAAAGAATGGTGTACTGAGGATGTTCAAAGTTGGACGAAGCAGGTTGCTTCCAAACCCATGTAGTCCTGCAGGGACTATAAGAACCCCATAGCCAGACAGGAAAGGCTGGTGCACAAGACGGATGGAAACGGAGCTTGTAGCCCTGGCTTGAAAAAGGAGGTTGGGGTAAGAAAGACAACCGGTGAACGAAAGATTTTTCTTTCTCCCAGGCTGGTGGGTTCAGTGTCTTAATCCCAAAGACAACAGCACCAAGATGTTCAGGAATAACATGCTTTTAGATCGTCAGAGCTAAAGCTCTGACATCTTCCAGTTTATTGTCCCTACTGAGGTAAGACAAATATTCTGATTACACAATTTCATTTAAAAATAAAATAAAAAGAGGACCGTCTCAAATCCTGAAATGATCAGTAAATAAACCCTACGTTCCTAATTTTCTTTTTCCAACTGCTATGATGCATAAGAAGGTGAAATGCTATTAAACTAGTTTACAACACCGGGCAAAAGTGATTTTCTGCTTAATAAGGAAATATCTAGTAATTGGTCATAAGGCAAATGGCATTAATGAGCAGGCCATTTGGCTTTAAATGAAAGGATCATAACCCAGAGGGTTTTATCTGCATCAGCCTTTGCTCTTTAAGAGGTTTTCATTTCAGGAGTGAATCAGTGCTAAAATTATAAACTCAGGATGAAAGAACACATTGGGAGTAAATTTGGAAGCCAGTCAACTACTGAAATGAAGAACCTTTGTACACTTCATGTGCAGCTTCGGGAAGTCTCAGGACATCCCAGTTCAACCTCCCTTGTGTGCCTTGGAAGGTACCTTGTGGATGAAATGAGGTCTGAGTCTCACAAGATGAAACCCCTGCAGTCAGGAGATGGAGAATAGCAATTCTGTAGACTAAAAGCAATAGAGAAGATAAGAATTGAGGAAACAAGAGGTGTCCATGTGGAATTACTTAGCTACTGGTGGCCAACGTCCAGTGGAAACAAAGATCCAACAAAATTTTGTTTTGAAAACAAAATATATTAAAAAACCTACTAAAAATCAGTTTGCTGCAGTTGAAGCTATTTCAGTTTTGAGGAAGTATAATGTCAAACAATGAAAAATGTGTCTAGCACGTCTGTCGATGGGGTTTGCGCTGGTAGAACTCTGCTGTCAACTACCTCTGGAGGATTTGAACCATCCAGTATATTTAGTGTATTTGAACAAGATCTGGATGCTTTAAAACTCTTGTAGCTAAAGCAACTATTTCTCAGGTAATGGTTCTGATTCAGATCTCAGCTCCTTCAAATCCCTGGACTCCATTTACGTTGACTTACTGGTCTACCAGCTGCATAGATAATTTAGGCTTAAATAATTATGTATTAAGCAACTAATAAAAAGAAACCCCAAATCCAAACATTTTAAGCTCACTTTGCTTTTTGAGAGTTTCAACTTTACTCTTCTGGTAAATGTCGCTGGAAAGTAGAGGGAAACGTAATATTTCCATGCGGCGTGCTAGTCCTCTAAACTCTTCCCTGCTAGGTCTCTTCAGTCTGCACAGTATAAGCCACAACTGTTTAATTATCATGTGTTCTGCCAAAGGTGCAGTCAAGGGTGTTTATAAGGAAACAGAGACGGTAAGCCAAATTTCATTTGCAGATCAGACACGCCTGCTAGCAAACAAAGCCAAGGTTTTAGGTACAGATGAGATCAGTAGTTCTGTCCTCCAGGGAAGGCGGCTGCACCTCAAAAATTAATGAGTAATTTTTCAAATTGATGTTGTGAGGTAAACTAGTTATTTTCACAATTAAGTGCTTTACCAAGCATTTAGGAAACGGTAGTTTCTCATTGGACAACCAGTTCTGAGGTCCAACTGGAGAACATACAATGCAAACCCAAGGTTGTATCAAATCTGCTTAACCACTGCATGAATATCGTTGGGAAGGACATCTCTTTGCAGGCAGGAAGAGGACATTCCATATTACAAAGGCACTGGAATCCAAGCTGGGCCATAGTAAATCATTTTGTTTGCTTGTTATAAAGCCAACCTTTAAATAGCAAATCTTGCTAATAATTATTAGTTATTTTCCTTCTGGCTCCTGCACTGGTTTATAATAATACTTCCCTGTTCCACTGATGGAGAAATGATGAGGCAACACACAAGACTGGCATTGAGACTAACCACAGGGTCAGCAAACACACGCTACCCCACTTCTCACCTTCTACCCCGCCTCCAAGACAGCCTCCTCTTTCCCTTCCCTCTGCGTCTGCCAGAGGCCCCAGCCAGGCTGGCTATGGTTTTTCGTGCAACGCACTGCACACGCCAACACAGAGGCCAAGGAAATGAGCACCCATTTTGGTAGTAGAGATAGTATATATAGACTTGATGGTCTGAACCCACAGCATGCTTTTGGAGACCGTGTACTACCAGATAGTGCTCACAGATGGGCTGATCCTGTAATCCTAATGCAAAGTTCCCTTTATGGCCAGAGTGAACTTTGCCTGCTGAAGAGCTGCACTTTTGCCTGCAGATAGACATTGCTAACCAATTCCTGTGAGTTTTCACAAACTTCACCATAAACCAGTAGCTTAAAGCATTTACCTCTTGCAGCTACTCTATGCATTGCATCCCACAACATGCTTGTTACACGTACCCAAGACAGACATGCAGAACGTCCTGCTGCATTTCCTACCATCAGAGGTGGAACAGCGAGTCTGTTCTGGAAACGAGCTGAAGTAAATCTACTCCTCCACCAGAATAAATACTAGCTTTGTTGTTATTGCTTCCTGTGCTGTTTATAACAGGAAAGCTTTTGTTTTGTTTGGATTTTCTTTTGGTATTTTTTGTTCGCCTATATAGCAAAGAAAACACAAAGTTGAAAATTACCTGATCTGGAGCAGGCCTGAAGTTTCACTTTAAAAAAAAAAAAAAACCACCACCATACACCACACAGAAAACAAATACAGCCCTGGCAGAGAGAAATGAAAGGCCAGCTATCCCTGTTACACTGAAGATATCCACTTTTATTACATTACATATGATACAAGTCCTAGCTGTCAAAATCCTCAGGAGCACCTAAACAGATAATAAACAATCAGTGAAAGACTTATGGCTACATGTTTTTCATAGTATTGGAAATCACCTGGGAACCATATTTTAATGGAAAATACAGCTTGATAGAGACAAGCTTCATAGATTTATGAAGAAACAGCAGCACAAATCAAGTGGAGGGTTTAGCTTTCCAAAATGATATGGAAGTGCTAGAAAATAGCACATTAAAAAAAAAGAAGAAAGGACGAAGAAGGACAAGCAAAGAGGAAGGAAAGAGATGCTCTTCTAATGATTTATGCTGTAGAGAAGGAATATGCCTAGTTGTGATCCTGTTACCCTTACTGCTGTTTGTGATTGTTATTCTTCCCTTAAGAGAAGTGGTCATGTTACATACTGACAGAAAGTTACACCTCTTCAATGTGATTTGTCCACTTAAAACAGCATTTATCATGTTGCCAGTTTATAAATCATTTAGGCCGACTAGATTAGGGCTATATGAAGCCAGCACCCCTAACTGATCCTCATGCCAGATAATTCACAGACCTGCATTTGTTTACACTAAACCTTATCAGCCAAAACAGTAGAGTCCGGTGCCAGCTGAACTCCGGTTCCTTCATCTGAGTGACAACACAGGACAGGGCGCAGTTTTAACACATTGAGAGATAGAATCCTGCCTTAAATGAAAATGTACCTACATCAGTCCACACCATGCCAATGTCCTGGAAGGCTTCATGAACATAGACAGCTCTCCCTCTATGCTTTAGAGGAGCGGAGCCTCTACACAGAAATAGGAGACAAGCTGAAGAGGTTCAAAGTTAGTTCACATATTTTATCTATTTTGTATATGAGAATGTGGAAAATGCCTATTTTTAACCTATGAAAATATATTGCCCCCTTGTTGAATACACACAGACACAAACCCACTGTGGTCTTTGCTCTGTGTTCAGCATCGATTCTAGTAAACTGAAATTGTCAAACTTGAAATTGGCCTTTTGTCCAATTAAAACTCTTTAGACATTAAGAGAAGGCTGAAATATCATCTCAGATACACGTTACAGCCCACATCACTGTATACAGTTACTGCTATGCCGGGGTGCCAGGCACCCGCTCAGTGAGCTTCACAGACATGCAATGAGATAGCTCATACACGGAATGTACCCCCACAACTAAGAGAAGGGATTTTAATTTAACTTTTAATAAAGCCCCCAAGTCCAACTTCTTATGGTGTTAGGAGATTAAAGAAAAATAAGTCAAAGCTTTAAAAAAGGACGAGCTTCGGATCCAGAGTATTAGTTGAGAAGCAATTAATAACCTTAAGTCTGGTGATCTTTATGTATGAGACCTAGCACAAGGGAAGAGGAACTACAGGGAAAACTTGGGTCGTTTCACATCCTTTGCCTGAGAGGTGATTTTTTTAAATCCACAAGGAAAGCTGTATCAGTCTGTGTAAGACAGCAGCCAGCCAAAGTTCTTCTGCAGAATCTTGCAATCTGAAGTTCTTCAATATTTTGTGATTGTTGTAGTTTTTAAAACAGCAGACCCTTAGAAAGCAAATTATTCTTAATCCAAACTGTGGATGACAAATTACAGAAACAATATCAACCTATTCACATTAAAAGATACAGAATGCAGGCTTAGCACACCAGGCTTAGATACTCTTCTCCACATAGCTTCACAGGCCTCTGTTTTTAATTTTAGACACACAGACCACAGGATCAGACTTTGAGTGGGTCTTTTAGTGATGCTCATGCATAGCTGCCTTTGACAGATCATCCTGGAATACAAAGTAAGCTATGTCTTGTCACAACTACCTTCATAACTGGGGCCGGTGCTATTTTCAGTCATCACCATTGCTCTTCCTTCTGCACGTAATTGAATTTAATTCCTCCATTGCTTTGCTGCCTTTCCTCCCTTTGACTTCCTGCAGAATCTTCTAAATCCCAGGTGTGGAATTCAGTCCTATGTTCTTCTTGACAATGCCTTCTAAAATGCCCAGCACTTACTGTTAACACACACTTTGCCAAGGAGTTTTTCAAAGGCATGGTGATTGCTTCCGGAGGAGATAGCTAAACAAAGATACTTGTCTACCTCTCACAACCTGTCTTGGAGAGAAACGAGCATTTAACACTCATCAAGGTTAAAAAGAACCTGGAAATATGCAGCTGATTTTTCAGAAACAGCTATTGATGTGGGAGCAGCCAGCTCAAGGTGCCCTGGTTGTGTTTTTTTAGTAGTGCTCAGTGTAATGCCTTGGCTTTGTCCCTTAACTATTAAAGAATATTGAATACTGACATGCATATTGGGATATCTACTTTTCAGGTTTAACCTTAAATGAGGGCTATCTGTAAAAATGAACAGAACAGTCATAAATGAGGCAAGGTAACTCACTTCTCTGCAGAGTGAGAGAAAGGGACCCAAACAGCTTAATAAGAACGCTTCCCTACAGCGAGAGTAACTCTTCTTTGAAGAGTGGTGGTCTGAGACCTGTAACACCCTAAGGGCTCAGTGAAGGCCTGCCTGGATGATCACAGAGAGAGAAGTGGCCAGTCATCAAAAAAAAAGACATGCATCAAGTGTTTGGTGTTTTAACATTTTCTTTAGCTTCTGTTAAATCAAAGGCAAAATGGATTTTAGGATGTATGGATGCCCGGTCACCAGCTACTGCTGGTGACAGACTCTTGAAGAAAACTTCTGGCAGAATGAACTCAAGCAGACAGCCAGGACCCAATCTGTCATGAATGCAAACCCATTTCCGGGGGTGAGCGTACATCTGATACCCGAAAGGAGATACTGAGATGAGGGTAGGGACAGGAGTACAGCTCCTCTCTAATCATGACCCTGAGCACTCATAAGCCAGGCAACATCAACAGGAGCCACTAGACACCATTTCCTCTGAAATCTGCTTTTGAAAGATTAAATATACAGATTTACAGATTCAGGGCCTTTGTAATCATTGTTCTTTGATTTTGCAGAATATGAATCTGCTATATTGGTATAGGTCATACAAATACAACAAGACTAGAGCGAGCCCCTGGGCAGCATTTGACAAAATCATCTCAGTGGGAGAAGCCCTCTCTAGGGAAGATTTTCTGGGTAGAAGTATCAAAAAAATCCTGCTAAACATGTTTGTAAAAATGTTGGCATTTCAGCAAGAAATTAAGGGATCTACAGCTTGTATGTCATCCTGTACAATACAGCTTGCGTTTCTTTTTTAAAAAGTAGAATAAAAAAACCTCACTTCTAACAAGATTTTATCAAAAGAAAAACTTCTACATTTAGAAAACATTGAATTTAACACATCATTGAAGATGCTCTTGAGCTCTGAAGATTTAATGGCATTTTGACCAGAGCTAGTGCACATAGCAATATCCATGACAGGAACTCCATCTCTCTGCTGAACTCCCCCATTGCTCTCTTTCAGCATAAGACACCTTCTTACTTTCCATACCCAGAACATTGCACGAAGCCAGCGTCTATGATCCAGTGTGCCACAGCCCAGAGAGGATGCCCTTTGGTGGTAGGTAGATAATAAAGTAAAATAACCTGTACAGATTTGGAACTCTGGCTACACCTTTGAAGCACACAACAGGGGTTACAGAAGTTTAAAAATATAAATGAGACAGAGAAAGAAAGAGAGGAATAAAATTATCAAAACATGAGCATAATGGAATAGCTATTTTTTTAGGAGAAATCACTGGATTTCTTTTCACAAGGAATCATGTAATAAATTCATTAAATAGATGCACTACCCAAGATGTTTAACATCAGTCTAAACTCAGTTTAACTCCGCTGGCTTGATTTATGCTCCTCTGTACTCATACCAGCTATGAACAGAACTGAACCCACAAGTTAAGTAGTTGAAATTCATTTCAAAGAAATGCCATCATGAATGAACTGCCAAATGCTTAGTCTGCAGGTCTGTTTCTAAGTTTCTCTAGTCTCTTCCCTTTCTCTTCATTATATTCTTACTGAGCTTTTTATTTCATATGGGAGATGCTTCTACACACTGAATCCCAGTGAGTTACAAAACCTGCCTCTTCTCATACTCAGTCCAGGACTTGGCCCTGGATTGAAGGAAGCCCCCTCATTAGGACAACTGATGTCAGAATAAAACTAAATGACCAGACAAAAAGACAAATGCAAGTGAAAGGAGAAGGCACCACTCTCCAGCAGTTACTGCTCCAGGCCTGACACTGCTCCACCAAAGCCCAGCATGTGCCTGTCCCTCCTGCACCCGTGTCCACGACTCAGTCCGGGGCCCTGTTTGCGTCTGGAAGTGGACACAGGTCACTTGTCATAGCAACTGTAACAAACCGGTGTTTGTTCTGCTCTACTCCAAGCAGCACAGTGATCCAGGAAAAGGGATGCTAAAATCAGGTGACTTCTGATCAGGCCCACTGAGAAGAGCAGCTGTGCATCAGACACACCAACAGCAGCGACAGCACGCAGAAAGATGAAAACCGATCAGCAGCAGAAGAGAGTTTGTGTAAGGGAGCAAAACTTTTCACCAAGGACCTCTGCATTAGTAAGTGAATCTAGTAATTTGAATTTTTATTTATCATGTAATAGGAAAAATTTGTTGTGAAACCTTTTCCATGGGCAATAATTTCCCAAGAGAAATAAGTGGAGCCCTATTAATGGAGAGTTTTAAAAAGCAAGACTTGATAAAGCTCTAGGGAACATATATACACACACGCTATAGGGAAAAATCCTGCTTGGGAATAGCCATTATCAGGTGACCTCCCATGTCTTTATCATTTGCAGTTGCACTGCTTTTAAGAGCTTGGCACTGAAATGCTGTACAAAGTGACACCATTTTTTTCACTCATAACTGAGCTAGAAAAACTCATTTGCAACAGATTTCAAATTAATCAGACCTCAAAGAACAAGAAAAAGAATTTGCTTTGTTTCATCTTCTTTCACCAGGAAGTCCCTGCTGCTTGGTTTAACAATAGACAAGCCTTTCCAGGTGATGTGAGGAATGAAAAATGCGAGCAGTTGAGAACCCATGATCACTGAGGAGATATTTGACTCACAGAGCTCGATTAACTGCTGGCTAAGAGACAGAGGAGAATATCATTGCTTTTTTTGCTTTTTGCCACTGTGTTTGAGCATAGCAAAGATACACACAAGATGCCAATCTTGCATCTGGATCTGAATTTCAACAGCCGCAGTTGGATAGAGTTGACATTTAATTTGTCAAGATTTTTTTTTAATTGTTTAATACCAATACCCACTGCAATCCTCGGGCTGCCTTAACTGAACTTCAGTTTCCCAGAATGTTACATCACACAGCGTAAAACTACTGCAACTACTGTTTCTCCACCGAAACAAATGCACAGCAAAAATATCATCTAATACCATTTCATAACTACATCCCACCTATGCATATGTGCACAGTGAATGCACGAATTTTGGCTTGACGCTTTCCAGATCAAAGCGCACCAGATCAGATAGTATCTGTTATGGCAAAAAGACATGCCAGAAAACCCTCCTGACCTTGCTTTTCTGTGAGTAGGAGCCCACTCATCTCCACAACACCTGCAGGGATGGAAGAGAGTGAATCACTGATTACTCAGACTAAAATTCACCTGGGTCTTTTTAAGTCAGTGCCTGCACCTAATACAGGTGCCTGAAAATCTGCCAGATTGAAAACACCAGTGGCAGATCCTATCGCAATCAAACCTAAGGAAGACTTCGCAAAATTCAGATCTCAATTCAAACCTTTCCCTCAAATCCTGAATTCTAGGTCTGAGCTGCTGGGCTGGATGCGTGTCTACTCCAAAAAGGTCAGCATGAGATAAAATCTAATGCTTTGCCCTCCGTACCATAGAAGATGACTAACTATCTGCCACCTGGAAAGCCTGCTTCTTTGGGACAATCTCTCTCAGTGGAAGCTGTTACAGATGCCACCTTAACAGGACTTTCTGCTTGCCAGAAGATTTCTATTACTGCTCATCAGCCTGTGGTGTAGCATCTCAGACTTGTGAAATGCACAGACATGGGACAGAGAAAAGAACTGAAAGTTAAGCTAACATTCAGGGGAGAAGTTTTAAGAGGTGATTCCTGTTTGGTTGCTACACAGTAGAGACACAAACTTGTCTTTTTTAAAGTGGGTAACAATTGTTTAAACAATCTGAATATAAATGGGAATGAAATGCTCACCTGCGAGTTAAAACACTCCTTCCAACCTCTTCAATTTGACCTCACTAAATGTCAGAGTGTTCTACATGTTTTAGGCCTCTTGGAGATGTGTGCTGACCACAGACAACTCATCAGCCAGAGGGCAGAAATAAGTCATGGAGATGAACAAGACCTCTTGTAATAATTAATTTTAATTCAGCCTAAATGTAAACCATAATGAAGATTTCCATTAGGGGAAAAAGCACCCAAAGAACTGATGAAATGCAAAAATCTTTCATAAATTAGCACTCTGCAAGTACCATTCAACCCATCAAATCAGAAAAGGATGGACTTTTTGATCACCAAGGTGTGATGGTTCATTATAAAGACCAATTATCACCAAACTTTGAAAATGTCTGGAAACTAGTTTTCTAGCCCAAATTTAACTTATACCTTAATTCAGCAAACCAAGTAATGTTTTTAAATGCTTTACTGAAAAACAGCCTCTGAAAAGCACACTGTAATTGATTTATGACTGATAAACCATCAGTGATAAGGGATTGACCAAACAAATTAATCTTGGAAGCAACACAAACAATATTTTCTGAATTAGACATCTCTTCTGGTCCAGCCTTTGTAGAACAGACTTCCTAGCAGAGCTTTAAAATGTTTCCTGCATACAACAGTGTTATAAATGCCATTAAAATAGCCCCTTCGTGGTTGTCTGTCTCATCCCCACAAAATCTATTCAGATAAAAATCAGTTAAAATGTGAGATAAGTATATAGTTAATGGTATTAAAAATTCCTATCAGTTTCTATTCTCAATGAGAATTCAGTTAGAATTAGTCCACCCAAGTTCACCATTTGTTGTTCATCAACCCCAAATGACAGTCTTGAGCCAACGTACATGTTTATTTTCCCTTAGGATTTGTACCCTTGTTATGCGATGATGGAGAGACAAAGAACCAAGATCATTAGGAGGGCTAAAATGAGAATATTCCAAGAGAACAAGAAAGCCATCTACTATTAATTTTACTTTTAGTACAGTCATATCCTCTGAAGTTAGAGGCACACATAAAATCTGGGAAGTCTTCCAGATTTCTTTTTAAGGAAATGAAGTTCTCAACACTGGCTGCATTAAGAAGGGTATTTTTGGTTTTCCACAATGCCATCAGCAGCGCTGAGCAGGGCTCTGAATACATACTTGGAGATTGTGCAGTATGTAGCTCTGTCCTTGTAGAGAGCTAAGAAAGCTGTTGTCACCATACCAAGTATGCTATGCATCCAGGTTTCCCAACAACTGTGCTACCTCACACGGTTGTGGATTGGTCTACAGCAAAACCCATCACGGAACTGGCCACTTACAGCACAGCTCTAAACTAAGATGTGAGCTTTCAAGATTTTTTTTTTTAAAGAAAATACAGCTGATTTGATAGCTATTTCAGCTATTTGGACTGTGAAAATCATCTTCAAAATGCTAATTTATTACACGAAGACATTTTCACTGATAACTACAAAATCTAAAGAATCCCCAGTGTTTCCCAATACCTCGTTCTCCATGTAGCAGAAGTATTTAGTCAATGTGCTAATGCCACAGTCTGAAATTTTTTTGCCTCCCTCAAGTTTCCAAATTCTCACTAATTTTTCTCAAGTGCCCAGTCCTCCAGCGTTCCCTACCATAACTGCTAACAGATATTTCCACAAACTGAGAATTAATATATTAAGTAAATAAATATTAATTTTAAAAAAATCCATGGGATTCTGTAATACAAATTAGGGTAACTAGAAATCTCTATACCTTAGGATGGTACCCTTGCTATGTGATGATGGAGACAGAGAATAAAGACCATTATGAGGGCTAAACCAAGAATCTTGCAAGAGAACAAGAAAACCTCATCTGATTAATTGTTTGACTTATATGGAGTTACACTGGTTTGCACAGGTAAAGACTGCTTCACTCAGCTGAACTAGCAAAGACCATCACACCAAAGGCAATGTCAAAATACAATATTCAGTACATACTATATTTGCTTATGTCAGATCTGAGAATGTCTCCATTTCTGAACGTGAAGAAGATATCACTGAATCGCCAGGGTGTCACAGAACCCAGGAATCTTTCCACTTGTTCACAGTGGAGTGTTAGGGATTAAAACATTTCTCGTGAATAAATTAATGAAGTAATACAAAAATTGACAGCTCAGCTATAACATCTGCTCATCCATAAAAAAGTCACTCCACCCAGCTGAGTGGGTGAAGTATATTTTACAAGGTTGAATTAATGTAGGTACTGATGGAAATATGACCTTTTTTAATCAGCTTAATTTCAAAATAAATTCTTAAGTAATAAAAAATTAACACACACATGCTATAGCGAGTGGAGTGAGATGATCTGGAATAATCAGCCATGGCTGTACTCTGTTAGGGGGCCTGCCCCATTAGTCCCCAAAGCTCTTCTCTCCCACCTGCAAAGAAACATATAGCAAGACGCATAGAAATCTCACTTATACAAAGAGTGTTTGAAACTATCTGAAAAAGTTCAGTCTATATTGAGTCATTTCATTTCTCAGGACAAAGCTCTCACAAATGAAACACCATTAGGAGAGAGAGAGTGTGCACGCCAAGCATTTGAACAAATCTTCTGAGAAGAGTCTGAAATTAAAAAGATCTCAAGAAAGCTCAGCCTGTTGCTGGCATCGGACATAAATGCCAACTCCACAAAATTAAGCACCAGCTGAACTTTAAGCAGAATCTTTCTTTCAAGACACCAGGTGTCCAAAGGCAAAACAGCCCATCTTTATTGCCGTGTAAAAGCAGAGGGAAAACTGTTAGGAACTCAGGATTTCAAATGTACAGGTGCCACAGGAAAACGAGTGCTGCATAACTGCAAGACCTAGTTTAAGAATAAGCCCACTTTAAATAAGAAAAATGTAAAAATACAGAAACACATTAGTTTATTGTGTAACTCCCTCCTTCAAAGGAGTGTTCTGTGATTCCACCTGCTCACTTAATGATTACGAGTATGAGATGTAAATGCTGTTCTGACCCTAGTGCACATAAGCACCTTGACAGGAACATTTCTCTGTCATAACCACATTAGAGCTGCAAGTGTCCATGCATACACACGTTACATTGGGGCTATTCAGCTGCAGCAAGATTACAGTGCAAATTGGTTTGACCTATGTATGTAATTTTACTATCTTCACAGGGCTGCATTTTCTTCTTGCTGATACGCTCTGTGATTATTTCTTGTCTTTATCTTCTCTGCTTGTTTCTTTAAGTGGTAGCAGTGTAGTGTCCGTGACAAATAGCTCGGAGGATTCCAAACAGTTGAGTGTTTTCTCCTTTAGCAGCTTTATAGCAACTCTTTATCAGACCCTTCTTCATTCCTGTGCCTTGAGAACACTCCCATTGCTTTGGGTTTTTTCTTCCACTGGTACATGTGCATCACTCACCCCAACAACTCTGACTCCTCCAGTCCCTGGAGGGATCTGCTCCGGGGCTGCTGAACGCACATCTGCCAGCAGGAGTGGCTGCAGTGGCCTGCTAAGGGCTGCTCTCCTTTTCATTCATCTACAATTAGCTCTTGGTGATGTATTTTAAGAATGAAGCTCTGAGCAGACCACTCCAGGGAGATCAGACAGGAAAAGCCCCTTTGCAAAGATGCTCCAAATGTCCTCAGAGGCTGCTAACAAATGTACACACTGCTGTCAGGGAACTCCTCTGTTTTGGCTCTCCTAAGCATAAGTTTTTCCACGCGGAATGTTGCTTGCCTCTATGACTGGCAGGAGGAGAAAAAACCAAATCAAACAACAACAGAACACGTTCACATGGCTGCTGCATTCAGAGAATAGTGTGCAGGGAGGTGGGACAAGCCTTTTGGTTTAGTTTAAGAAGAAAGAAGACTGACCTTAGTGATGACACCGAAGCAGCTACACAAATTATGTTTAACACTGCAGCTTCATATGTATTCAGAAGCCAGCCTTACATTAATATAGCGTATTTTCAAAGTTACTATACGGTGCATGTTTAGAACTCCAAATGGAAGCCATTCCCTTTGCTCAGTGTGTGAGATAAAGCTGGCAAATTGGAGATTTGTTTATATTCTGAGCAGGTAACAAGAAAACAACATACCTACTGCAGTTCAAGGATTGCATTTCAAAAATGGACTATAGTACATTTGCACTCTGGTATCACATTTACATTTGTAACTCTTGTATATTCTGCAAGCAGCAGGAGTAGATGTTCTCTAAAGCCTTTTATTAAAAAGAATAGCACTTCTACTATGATTGGACTTTAGATCATCGTATTAAATTCAGAAATCACAATTCCTCTGTAATTTCTCAAAATCTATATGCACTACGGTTTTGTTCATAGGCAAAGTCTAAATAGGGGAACTCTAACTTCTGATTTTACAAACCCTGCTTTGAGCATAATTAGGTTTTCACTGAAGGCACATTAAGCGCCTACCAAACCAGGGCCCTGCTGCACGTCTCAGGCCTCCAGACAACTGCCCCCGTAGAAATGATAAGTAATCACAGTAAAACAAGTTCTCAATTAATGTAACAGTAAACTGCTAACTTGGTCAGGATCCAAGGTTACAGAGAGATGCTGAGCCACAGCAGCAAGTGCATACAGATTATGGAAGAGACGTAACCTTGCGCTACAGCGAGCATCTCGATTGCGTTTCGTATGTATTCTTCACAATTCTTACAAGGGATAGTTCCAGCTCAGGAACAAAACCAGCCTTGCTCCAAGGGTATTGTATGTAAAGATTAACAGTGTCAAATGGTGACAGCACTATCGTAAATTCCAAGCACACAAAAACTAAGATGTTAAATCCTATCTCTATAACTTCTGTTCCTCTCAATGCGAAATTCAGAAGGTGTTGAATGGAAGTGATCACAGAAAGTAGTAGCTTGATTGATAAAGTCCCTATCTGGTCATTTACGATCTGGCTGAAGGAGAAGCAGCTTTTGCCAGACAGAAAAGCAATTAATCTGCAAACAAGCCGAGAAACAGCAGGGCTGTGCATTGGAGTCTCAGGCTGCTGGGAGCTCATGAGAGGAGATAAGACTGCAGCCTGCTATTTATTGTACATTTTAATTAAGTGCTTGTTAACGGCAGTTATCTTAACAGTCATAAAATTACTGTTGTAATGCATTTTGTTTGAGGAAAAAAAAAATGGAGGGAGCCGAAGGACTTTATGAAAGCAGTCACAGATTGCTTTCACTTTAAATCAAAGAATAAATTCTGAAGAGGAAGGATGTTGCAATGATCTAAGCCGAGCCACTAATGGTTATTTAATGTGGCCATCAGTGTTTGTAAGTCCCTAGCATACGGAACGTACACAATAGCCTCCAAACCCTCTTTAACACTTATTTGAGATGACAGGAAAAATGAAACCGTTTGTGCTTTCAATGGAAAAGCAATCATTGGTACATTATATTCTGCTTGCCCTATCATGCTAATGCATGGTAAAAATGTCACCAAATGTATTTAAGGACCTGATGGAGTGTTGCTGTTTGATTCCTGTTACCGGGCTGATTAATAAAAATCTTCAATTTGTATGTAAATGCAGTGGGGTTTCATATCATCGACATACCTGCACCTGGAGAAAATAATAAACTGAAGTTTAATGCAGCAATTATAAGCATTTATGGAACTCTTTAAAGAGGCTGCCTGCCTCCCCTGACCATCAAGATGAGATATTCACAGAGGAATATTACTGATGCTCAGACAAGCAGGGCTGCAGATGGTCCCCAGTGCAAATGCTGCCAATGCAGATTAACTCACGGACTCATACTCACTTTGGTACAACAATGTAAGCTACTTATTGTTAGACAAAAGTGTCATATTTTCCCTACATCTGAAATAAAATCAAATTGAACTGTTCTTTGGAGTAGTGGGAAGGGTGGTAATTAACATTTCAAATGAGGTGTGTTTACATCATTTACACTTCTACTGACATCACTTAATTCCCTTGTGCATATGTTCCCATGACAACATCATCACCACAGATAGAAATTGCATCGGTACAACAGAAACTCTTCAAGATATATGACAACTGCTGTTTGTTTATTTTTTTAAAATCCCTCTAATGGTCTTCGGACTTTTAGCCAGTGACCCCCTAATGGCTGATCCTTAATAAAACAAAGTATGCCGCTATTTGCATCTTCACAGATGGATATTGGAAAGGGTTTGTGGTTTGGGTACTAATGGAATAATAAGTACCATGTACTGGATATGGTCATGTGGAGGAATACATTACAACATAGATAGGTATCAGCTTTGATGTATGCCTATGCACAAGCTCTGCTCACATAGCAATCCATGATTAAGTGCATACGACATAGATGTTCTTCATTTGTTGTAACCATTTGCTAATCTGCATTTGCAAATTTCAGCGAATGCACTCAAAATGAGAAACAAGCATATTCAACTATAATCCCTGTGAGACACTACACTGGATAAATTATTGTTCTATTGTTTCAACACTGTATTTTTACTGGAGTGTAGTTCTTCCCTAACTATTAACAGGGTACCAATGCGTTTTAACGACTGATGCTCCTCACAGATTACAGCCAAAGAATGAAATCAGCGGAGCTACCAAAAGCACAACTATAATCAGTCTCTTATTTAATAGTCTCAGACAAGGCTTTAACTTATCCCACCCACAACTGGGTGCTCTGTTGACACTGAAGAGCTGTTTTTATTCTGCTTCGAATGGTGCATGATCAAGTCACTCTCCTTAGAGGAGTTTAGTAGATCATCCTTTTTTTTAAGCCAGCCTCCAGCTTGTCACCAAACAATAGTTCTCTGGCCCAGCTGTGGCACATTTGGCCAGCACACAGCATGTGCCACCAGAAAAGCTGGCTCTTCCAAGGTAAAAGCACATCCCAGAGTCATTCAGCATTTTAACGAAAGAGCACACCAAGAGTCACTTTTGGGCATGCTTTTTGACAAGTAACTGCTCTAGAGACAGCTTCCCAGCATGTGCATTGGCAGACTGACCAAATCCTTACCAAGAATGCTCCCCCCTCCAGATGTAGCTCTAAATCCAAATTCCAAGCAATATTATCACTGCAGAGAGAAAAGCATCTGTATTAGAGGTCTGCAAACCCAAAGAGAAGTCAGAAGCCATTCTGGGGGAGTGGAACTTGGCAGTTACCAGCCAAACAATTGTTTATTTACCATCCTAAATAGCAAGTGTAGATGCAGACAATCAGCAGGCACACTAGGGTCAGGCTGCAGAGGAAGAGCTGTACTACCAAGATGCTTCACAGAACCATCAGTCACTACATTCACTGTTAAGTGACATGCCAGACAATGGCAGTAACTAACCAGAAGGTCATTGAAAGCAGGCCTAACTTCTTGACATGCTCATGGAGATTATCTGCTTTTTAGCCAGGGTTCCATCCAACCTGGCAGAATGCTGATCTGCTACTGGACCTGCAGTTAGTGAACTTGCAAGGATTCAACAACTGCTGTGGTTTCATGTGTCTCGCTAAATACAAGTGCAATTATTCCTACACACCACTGCTCACCCAGCCCAATTCTGGAAGGACAGAGGGAAGACAACAAAGCATGACCATCACCAGGCTGACACAGAGACTGAGGCGATGAGTTGTATCATCCACATTGGATCTAAACTCCATCATAGCAAATGGGAACTGTATTGTTGCCAGCAGAATTTGGATTGGAAACCTCACGTCTCAACCAACTCCAGCTGTACAGCTTTGCCTATCTCTTAGGGAGAAATCACCCTGGTACCAACGCTCTGCCAGCACGTGCCTCTGCAGTCACCCCTGCACAGAGGGAAGGAGAGCTGCTACTGCAGAACCAGAGAGCTCTGCAGGAGTAAAACCTATGACAGGCCACTTTGCATTTTATCAACAGAACTGGCAGCTAAATTCAGATAATGAAGTCTTTGTTGCTAGTCAAAACACAAGAAACAAAGCTTACCAGCCAGTTTTAAGATCCCAAGCAGGCTCTGCAGCAATTACTAAAAAAATAAGCACATGCCATCAATACCAAAGGATAAATATGGATTCTCACAATGACAGGTAAATAGAAACACTTCTGGCTACATTTGAGGTAAGACATAAGACTGCTAAAGTCAAAAAACTAAGTTTCATTTGCAAACACATTTATGGAATTAAAAAAAACTCAGAGAAATTCAAAAGCCAAAGATATTGTACATCTTCACTGTTTTCCTCTTTGGCCCAGAATCATGTTGGTTCTTATGTGGTAATATCCTCAAAGAGAAAAGAGATTTCATTTTGAATTTTTTTTATAGCTCTGCCATCATATTAAGATAATGAATCCATGTGTACTGCTTAAGTGCTGGCACCTTGCACTACAGAAGTAAGGAGAAAATGGGGACTTAGAACATGAAAAGCCCTGCTTCTTAGAACAGAAAATTCAGAATGACAGTCACAAGTAGTCATCCGCCTGGATCACTTTGTTGTCTGGAAAACGCTTGTTTGAAGTCTGTGAATGAGCCAAATGTTAAACAGTGTTTAACTTTTTTTTTTAAATAATCTTCCAGTGATGTCATACTGTCTTCAAGTCAAATTCACTTTTACTAACTATCCTCCGATTCTGTTGACCTTGACTTAAATTAGCTAAATGCTAAATCTCATTTACACAATAACATGTATAGAGAATACTTTGTTACCACATGTACTTGTATGAGTTCCGCTGCAACACACAGAATCGACACTGATGACTTGTAAACCCCAGTACAGACCAAGATATGTTATACCTGTAGTAAATACTGAAAATGTGTTCAGAGATTCTGAACAACATTTTGCTGTCATTTTTTAATGTATAGCTTCAAAAATCATGCAGTCAGTATCCATGCAGCTTGCTCAAGATAAATCTATGTCACAGTGACATTACAGAAACTTCATTTTGATTTTTTTTTGTTCTTTCTTAGCAAGGTTCTAAAAAGCCTGTTCATGCACAAGCAGGTTAGCACTGGAGAAGCATGCTTCTTAAGTGTGGTATGTTGCAGGATCCATAGCGGCTTGACAGTCACTGTGCTATAGCTCTAGCTTCAGCGCTGTCGCACCCAATGACTTGGTAGAATCACCCGATCTATTCAACAGAATCACACCTCTCATACCAATTTTACAAATATGTAAAAAATTTTGATCAGTCACATTTATAAAGTGACCCGAGAGCCTCAGGTGAAGGAAAAAGTACTTTTGCTGTTCCCTTCCTCCTTTATAACTGCTTATAAAATGACTAATTGGCTTTAGACTGACCTACAGATTTCTGAAACCCCGTACTGCCATGCTTGTGTCTACATAGACACACACCTCTATGCACCGCTTATTTGTTTTCTAGCTCTATAAATCCTTCAAGAATCTCACTGTTAAGTCTTAAACATGTAGGCTCTGAGCCTTTGGGCAACAGCCCCAAGCTGTGGTTTGTAGAGCACACTTCGAGCAGTACCTGAACTGCTTGTCAATGACTTGAAAGGAGCTGGACAGCTACACAGTGACGGCATCTCATTCCTACTTCTTCAGACACCTCACCTGCTCATTACACAAGGAAGTCACACAAAGGGAATTTTAGTGTCATTCAGATGGTAGGAACCAGGAGAAAGCCAGCTAAAAAGTTCTGACAGGCAGCTTAATGCATAGCACACACTGAAAAGATCTGTGGTGTCCTGAAGTACAGTCTCCTACGGCAAAGCTGCTCTGTGACTACAAATTATTTTGTCCAGAAAAAAGTAAAAATTGTCCTTAAATAATGTACTTAAATATACCGTGGCTACTTAAAAAAAGAACTAATACACTACTGGATCCCTGCAGATCTGCTGGACTTTCAGACAGTAAGTCCATTTCGTAGTCATCACTGGCATATTCTGCTGTCCTCTTCCCTGCTCGTTACAGCTGAGGCCAGCTTCACACATCCGAGTGCTCATCTACTAACATTCGTTATAGCACAGGAGTTTGTAACCCAGTGTAGTACAAGTTGTAGTGTTGATATAGTAACAGCAGCGCAAACATGCCCTACTTTTGTAGAACATAGGGCTGGCCTACGTGGTATCATGACTGTATAATAAGCTGTAGTATTCAGGTATACTATTAAATCCACACTAATTACTGCATGTTCATAGGAGGTAAGGTAGCTTACTCTTATGCAGAAGAGAGCAAACCACTTCACACAAAGACACTCCTATTGCTTGCTAGGGCTACATCCAGTAGCCTTACCAGTAAAACAAATTAAACATGCCAGGGAATATTGCAGGGCACCAAGGCTGGATGGCCCCAAGGAGCTGGTGTCTGCTCGCCGCCAGAGCAAACTGGCTGCTTGCAAACCCCCAGCCCACTCGAGCTCCCAGCCACAGGCAGAGGGCTTCAGCACTGGGAGGCTGCTGGTGGCCAAAAGTCCACCGAGAGCCCTCCTGAGAGCTTCCCAGCGTGGCTTTCCACGTGCCAGCGCTCGCGAACACTCCCCAGCGTTGTTTAATTTGCCACTCTAAATGTGTGTAGTCTAAGTGTCTGCGTGGGGGAGCAGGGTGAACACCAAAGCTATTTGGCAGTCACTCCTCCATGCAAGTAAGAATTTTTTGACCCCTGTGTATGAGAAATATCAGCACATTTGTACCAAACTAATTATCAGCAAAGTAAAAGTAGTAAAACTTGTGTTTAGACAAGGCTTTAAAACTGCTTTCTTCTCCATTCGGAAAGTTGGTTTTGCTGTTGTTCTGCAATATTTTCAATGGTTTTGTGTATCATTCCTTGTTGAAGTCCAGGACTCTGCATGGTTTGGTGGAAAAGAATGGGTCTTATTACTGAGTTTTATTTTAGTTTTGAATGACCACTGTAAGGATAAATTGCCTCAAAAATACCTCCAAATCATTAGAAATACTTCCTAAACTTGCCATAAAGACTTCCTTTACCACTGCGACCTTAATGAGAATGTTTCCCTTAAGATTTGGAGAGCTTTATGAGAAAGCAACAACAAAACAGTGAGAAACCTTGGCAACATTGAGAAAAAAAATCAATAAAAGAAAACAAAACAAAAATAAAATTATTTCTCAGAAAAAAGACCTGTACCAACTTTTAAGATGACCGAGCTCTAATATCCTCTCATTTGTAAGTTTAATTTGTTTCCTGTACTATTTTTATCTCACTGAACTGCTATTATGTGAAGTACAGAAAAAAGGTCTTTTACTTAGAAGAATTCTTGACTAGGTTTCTCCTGAATATTATATTCTTGGGAAAACAGGATACCACTTTAATAGATGGAAAGAACAGTCCACAGCCACAATACACAAAACCTGAGCTACAGCCTTAGCTAACCCACTGATTCACACATGCCTAGTTTTAAGTGTGTGATGTATTCACTAAAAGCCGCTGATTCCCAAACACCTCAATGGACCTGAAAGCGAAGCACCAGTTTGAACTCCCTGCCAAACCTACGCCTAGCATGCCATAACATAACCTCAGCCTGTCTACAAAAAATTAAGAGTAAATGCAGCATCCCAAGGGACAGCAATAAAGCATAACCCTAAAGACGGTGAGAAGCTGTCACAGCCACAGAGAGAACATTCTGGAGAAATCCTGACCGCACTGATATCCACAGGTCTTCTGCATTCTGTTCCAGAGAACCAGGCGTTCTCTCAGTGGACATACTTTGTCTATAAAAAACAAAGCCTGACACTCCCCAAAACCCACAAGTGTCATATATTCTTAAATTAGCTAATTCCCTTTAAAATAGTAATTCCTCTTCCCTCATTTTGGTTTCAAACCATGGCCATCTTTAGCTCAAACTATTGGTATTTTGCTAAAGCAGGGGCTCTATTCAAAAAGAACACCAGGCAATATCAAGGGCTTTCTAATTAGGATCAAGTGAGTGGTCTCCCAAGAGGACTCATACAGGTCCATGGGACCAGCTCAGATGTGTCCATAGTGCTGAGGGAGGTGGACTCCATCAGAAGGTCACTCATCACTGGAAGGTCACGGAATCAGCCTTCGAACTGCCACACTGGGCTGGCCTGCATCCTCCCTGCTTCAAAGCTATTTGTGAGATAAGCTGTGGGAAAGGAAGGCTCAAAAGGGAACACTTGCATTTTGGCGCATTTTCCCACCACACGTTCATTATTTATAAACATTCATACATCATAAAAGACTACGAATTGATGTTTGGATTTTCAGAAAAAATCCCAACTTCTTAAATAAAATTTGGTTTAAAATTCCTGTTTCATGAAAAAGTATAATTTCCTCTCAAAAAACCAAATTCTTCTGTGCAAAAAAATGCCGAGCCTTTAGTTGATTGACAGTTCTGGGAAGGGACAAAGACTTTCACAGTTCTTTCACTAGTTAACGCATTGACTTATTACACAATCGCACCATTTCAAAAGCCATTCGGAAAAAATGCATCTTGTTCAGCTACACATTTTGAAATTTGGTGACTGCCACAGCTGTATGGCATTTCTTTTTTAAAAAAGCACATGACATTTCTGTCTTGAGAACGGATTCTTATTACATATTATTTAAAGGCCAAGTCGTTCTTGAAGCAGCAAGAAAGTGAAACTACCCAAACAGCAGAAAAAACATCAACATTGAAGACTGACCCCCCCTCCAGTTATATTTTACTCTGAGCCTTTAATCACAGTACCTTGCAAAGGGATGGAAAAGAGACTCATCCTCTACAGCCAGGAGCTTCCCAGATCAGAAGCCAAAGAATCATGCACTGCAGTGATTCTTCCAATGTTCACAGCATCGTGGCTGAGACCAGTATCTTTTTTACATCACAGATACAATATGGCATAAAATATTGATCTTTTCCAAGCTGAGTTAAATAAGTGAAAGAAACAACCCTACGACAAGACCCACACTTTATCAGACCTTAAACATGTCCAAGTAATTGCTATAAGAAGAGAACTCCAACATCTTTACAGTTTTCTACAACTGCTATATCAGATCTGACGCCATATATATGTTTGTAGTGGAAGCCAAAGAAGTGAATAAAACAAAGTCTTGCCTTTTGACCTCCTAGTACACATGCTGACAAGTCCTTTTAGGATATATACCAATAGCTAGGATGTATACTATTTCACAGATCTTTGAAGAAATGTAGTCTATTTATGTGCAGAATAGTACTTTTCAAAGTTCAATATAATGATCAATATTTATTCAGAGATCCTAAACTGCTCTGCAGACTTTACAGACAGAACTATATAAACAGGGACTATTTTACCAATCACTGAATTCAGATTTCTCAAGCACGGAAGACAGTAACCATTTCAAATGGCACCACAATACCATATACGTGTTGAAGATATGAAAAACTTAGGAAAAAAGATACGTAGCAGTAACTCCAAATAATTGCTTAAACTCTGGCCAATGCAACAAAACTTGCATTCCTCCTTCTGCTAGAAGCACCTACATATCTTTAAGGAAACAGTCACAATCTCAACATTGCAACTCACTGAGAAAGTGATCATCTTCTCCGTCTGGCGTCCCTCCCCATTCCCATCACTAGCTATTACATTGATTCAGAAACTGACTCCAAGGGAAAAACACCACGCACTAATTACCATAGAGTGGTGTTCATTCAGCACTTCAGTTTTCCTTGGAGGCTTCTTTCCCAAATATTAACCCTCAACCAAACCAACCTCAGCTGTTTCAACATTCTCTTTTTCCTTTTTTTTTTTTTAATATGTATATAAAAAAGAAGGACCAGACCAGTTGCAGTCAGACTTCTTGGCAGTTTAATGTTTTTAACCAAAGTAATTTATAAATTATGCAAGTGGAATATTTATTTATGTGAAGAATTTTGTGGGGGTTTTTTAAAGGTGGGATTGGAACTGCTTTTAAATAGTAAGCGACCGAGAAATCTCTGACTGTTGTCTTGTATAAACTTACTGCTAGCAGCAACGCTACAGAACAATTTTGCTTTTGTTGAGGGCGTACATGCATTTTAATTAAATAATTATGAGACAGTTGCTTATAGAGCTATGGGAACTGAAAATGGTTTGGGTGTTTGTTTTTGATCTGTCCTGATATAAAAGATAGTTTAATTTAAACACAACAAAACTAGAGTGTTCTTCTCTCTGCAGTAAGAGGGGAAAGACACACAGCAGGAACTAAACGAGGACTTGAAAGGAGCCATGCTGGCCGCCGATCAGGGTCCCCACTATTTGCATAGCAAAGGTACCAGACATCTGGGGGAGAGTCTGTGCGGTGCCTCGCTGCCGTCTTCTGCGGGACCTGTGCTGAGGGAATTCTCTCCAGCCAGAAACGGGGCTTCCAACCCTTTTATGCTGCTCCGGCCTGTTTACCTACCGTAGTGGGGGCAGAGTGCAGGAAAAAATCTTAACCCTACATTTGAGGCAGAGAATGCTGCAAACCAAAGGACCTGGCCACATGTGGGATTCAGTCATCAGCGGCAACTCTGGTAACTGGAACTGATGTAAACCCCAAAAGTAGAACAAAAACCTCAGCTCAGCTGCTCCTGCTTGAATCTTAAGTTGAGAGTAAAGTCACTTTGGAGAAGTGCTCCGAGACATTGTAACAGGCATCACAGAAATGCTAAGTATTTTTTTCCAAGGCTATTTTTAGAAAACTACTGAAAGGCGAGATGTACACCTCTGCCGTGTACATTGGCTTTTCCACACATGCATGAATAACGCAGTCAGATAAGTGTGGTCATATGTGAACATACACACTCAGAGTGAACACCACGTTCTTTTTCTGTTTTTCTGGACGTTCTTTAGAGATGCTTCCCCCCTTCCCCAGCTGACCACTGAATCACCACACAGCCTCACAGCATACTGCTGTGCTTGGACATCCTCCAAATCTGGACACTCCAGAGTGTAAAGTCAAATAGAGAAAGGAGGAGAATATAGAAAGCCGAAGGCATTGAGAGGAAGGAAACTATCAAATATCACAATCCCAACAAGCTATTTCTTTTCTCTAGGATCAGCTAGAGGGTTAGCAACACTAACTCCATGCCTAACAATAGTACCAAATAAGTAACAAATTAGTCAATGTAGTAAAACAATGACTAGCAAATGGAGTCTTTGCAAGCACAACTTTAAATATTTCACTCAAGCTCAAAGCAGACATTAAACAGCACTTTTGTAAAATACTGCTTTGCATAGACCAACAACACAAGTTGTGCCCAGATATGTAAGACTGCAGGGGTTGGGGTGGGCAAATGAACTATTCTAAACCTCAGCATATTAGGAGGAGAGCTGGCCAAGTACTACAGCATTTGAAATTTTTTTAAAAGGAAGTATCTTGATAAAATTTATCTGCTGCAAAACCAGTTTAAAAATTCCCAGTGCATCTTTTAATGGAATCCCAACTCCAGTAGACCAGGTAACATGCCTTAGTGAAACAAAGCACTCCTGTTTTTCAGCCAACTAATAATCAGGTTGCATTTGGTACCCCTTAATGGAAACAAACAATTGCTATTAAGGGAACATAGCAATTAAATCACTAAATTGCCACATCGTCCCAGTTTGCTTTAGGAGTGGGCTTTTTGTGATGAAATCTCCACCAAAATTTCTTCAAGAAGATTCTCTCGCAATGTGTCACAGGGGGAGAAGGCAAAGGTTTGCTTTCCACCTCTGTTCAGAAGCTGCTCCTCATCGTGGAAGAACTTTTAGATTTTGGGAGGCCAAAGCTCTCCATTCAGAGGCCCCAGATTGCCACAGCCAACCAGAGCCATCTTTGCCACAATCTCCCCCACTTTCATGGAGATAGAGTGTCCCTACAAAAATTGATGTGGTTTGCAAATGTATCACCTTGTCATTGAAATTTTTCTGGTAGGAAGGGGCATGTTATTCACCTCTCAGCTCCATCTCCAAGCTACATTCACAAGCACATGTGCTAGAATCTTCCACAGCAAGTAACTGGGGCAGGTATCACAACCCAAGTACTCCAGCTGCTGTTCTGAAAGCAGGCGTTGAGATCTTCATGTAGATGCACAGATCTCAGAAGCATGATCTGGCCCCCGGACATGATAGGTTTCCTACAAAGAACAGCGTTACTATAATCCCTCTCTTGTCATGAAATATTCAATTTTCTTTTCCATTCTTAGAAAATAAAATGCTAAATTACCCAGTTTAGTAGGTCAATGTCAAAACTTATGATGAAAAAGAACCTTCCTAAGAGAGTTTCTTAAAACCTGTATAATCAGGTTGGTAATGCTGCCCACAGGGAAAACCCATTAGCAGAAATCTCTAACACATTTCAAAAAGCTCAACCTAAGTGGATTGTGGTAGTGCCTAACTGTTTGTTATATTGCAGGCAGCCCAACTCATCTGAAAGCATTGCTGCATCTCAGTGCATTGGTTTCCCTCTGCACATACTTGGTGTGGAAATCTGCTAACGCAGCCAGTAGGCAGGTTTTATGAAGACGAAGAAAGAAGACTTCATCTTCCTCGCACAACTGGAAGAAATTTTGTAGCTGTTTTAAAGGGTTAAACTCTACTACCTGAACTTAAATACACAGAAATTCTATGCACTCTAAAAAGAGAGTACTCTTCCTTCCTTCCTATCCGCTAAAACAATAGCGAAAGATTTGTTATCNTTAATCATCCTCAGAGCCCTGGGGATTCTCTGAGTACGAGCACGGCTGCAGCCTCACTGGAAAAGCCCACGCAGACACGCACGAAAGTTGCTGTCCGAGTGCACTCGTGCAGATTTTCTTTAGTGACCAGATTTACGAGCTGAGGACATGGTTCATCTAAAGTCAAAGGAACTAAATCTTTGGTAATTGTCACCAGAATCAATATTTTCAAATAAAGGATTTGAACATTTTTTCCCCTGTGCCATGAAGATCTGTATTCTGAAGGGGAGAAAAAAAGATGGATTTTTCAGTACAAAGCCAAATAATGTCTTGCACTGCACAAAACATCACAAGATATTAGAAAAGGCAAGATAAGCAGGCCAACCAGAGATGGAAATGTATCAAAAATTATACATTTGAGAGAGAATGATTGTGCCTTAACAGAGAACAGTTTATCCAGACTAAACACCTTAAAGAACAGGTACTGGATGAATTTAGCAGCAGTTATTTGACTAATTCACCTTGTCAGCCTCCTAACAAATAGCCCCCCCAAAAAAGCAGCCTGTCTTGTAATTTCTGGAGACTTTGAAGGAAAAGGATATCCTGTAGAAATTAAAGAAAAGAAACATGGCTGAGAAAACACTTGTAAATAAGTCATCAGCATTCTGATTAGATCTCGAACTCCTTGATCTAAAAGTCTTGGTTTTTTCATGCATTCTGCGACATAAAACTGGTTTAAAAAATACACTCAGTACAGAAATAAACAAAGACAGCAAACATAGTCCTGATTTCCTCAAACAGACTTTTTATCTACAGGTGCAAATTCTGCACTTATTCATAGCTGTTTCCTCAACTTAATGCCTGCTCTTCATAAACAGTATAGTGCTAGCATTAATATATCCAGTCGCCTACCCAAATCTGGAAGATACAAGGTTCAGATGCGGAGAACTGAGTTTTTAAAACTCTTCGGACAACACTTATAAATTCCCCAAACAATCCAGCAACACAATTCTGTAACTAAAAATAAACCAACAGCTTCTGACTGAGAGTCCAGTTTCAGCATCGCCAGTGCCATACAGACTGTACAGGGCATTTGTGCTTCAAACTACGTGAACACCAAGCACCTGGGCAAGCACACATCAAGTTAAATTTCCCTAACAATCCACAAAATGATTATTTTTATGCATAATTGCAGTAACTATGTGTGCAGGTTAGGTCCACAGCATTGATTTTACATGCCTACTCTTGTGCTACTACAGTATTGATAATTTGAATCTAATTTATTCTCATTGTTTCTACAGCTAACAAGATGCTCTGTGTGTACACAGGGGGCTGTGAGCTCAGACTGTGTGACTTGCTCCACAGAAATTGCAGTCTTAAATAAAGAACCCTGAGCACTGCAGAGTAGATAGGTCTCCACCGAGAAACAGAAGGGAAGAAACAAAAACAAGCAACAAGAGACAACAGAAACAGCAAAGCAGAGGGACTGGGCAGAGTGCAACAGAAATAACTGGGCACGTGACAGAAAAGTCCACAGCAAAGGTGAAGACTCTGACTTGGGGAGGTGAGCGGCATATGCTGTGTGCTGTACTCTGCGAAGCTCTGAACAGTGGGACCATGGACATACTTTTCATCAGACTTCCATTTATAAAAAGGAATTTTCAGCATTTTCCCCCTTCAGGAGAGCATTACAAAGATAAATACAGCAAGGAGAAGGAGGTGCTGACCAAGCAGTGACAACAGCGACCAAAGCTGTGGACATATCTAAGGTAGATGAAGATAGGACCCGTCAGGTTAGGATAAAAGATCTGACTAGGGTGCAGTAGGAGGTGTGAAATAAGTAACAAATTACCCCCCTTCTACCCCAGACAATGCCTGTTCCCTCACGCGCTGAGACCTCTCTCCAAGGGAAACAGGCAGTAAGGCCATATTTATGACACAGTGCTCTTTCGAAGCCAGGCTGCCTTTAGCAGGCTTCAGAGCAGGCATATCTGAGATTGGTGGTCTCATCAAGCACAGTATCCTCACCCAGCCATCTTTTATCCACTAGTCCCCGTGTTGTGGAGCCTGTTCTCACAGATGCTTTATCCCATCATTTAAATGCTGCTTTAGACAACATTTTTTTTTCCTCCTTTTGATTGATGTCCAACCCAGCACATTATCCCTCCCTTTAAATTGATGTCACTTTAAGAGCCTAAGCATTACTCTAAACTGTGTTTTAATTGCTATTTATATGTCCCTCAAGTGTGCAGAACCATCAATTGTTCAGCAAAGGCCAGGACATTTTCTAAATAAAATCCTCACTTGCTACTGAGAATGATAATATTAGCTGGCAGCATCTGGATACACTTTCAAAGTGAAGACTTTACTCTTACAAGACAAGGCTAAAAACACAGATGGCATAAGCTAGTGTGAAACCTGCAGAAAGCTTCCCCCCCCCCCCCCCCCC
>Ga0065711_1029331_pt1 | contig 36633 bp, 30 predicted proteins | sample Hoacrofraction12_FD_59098 | JGI IMG/M metagenome (GOLD analysis project Ga0065711, IMG submission 59098) | Hoatzin crop microbial communities from Cojedes, Venezuela - Epithelial fraction 12 v2 (version 2) | ecosystem: Host-associated > Birds > Digestive system > Esophagus > Crop | place... | reverse complement strand
AAAAAAAAAAAAAAAAAAAAAAAAAAAAAAAAAAAGGGCTCCAACAGATTATCCTTTCCAGAGCATTCAGCTTTTATTCTCCTGTGTGATCACTTACAGTGAGGCCCAATTACAGAACGTTAGAAATGTTGGCTATGGGACCTCTGAAGATCTCTGGTCCAATTTCCCACTAAAGGAGGATCGTCACCAGCTCCAGATGAGCTTTGTTTTGATGAGTCTTGCAGACTCTCAAGGGTGGAGACTCTCCTGGCCCTGTGGGCGGCCTCTCCCCAGGCTGCACTGCCCTCAGCTGGAAAAGCTTTTCTGGCCATCCAGTCTGCACCTCCCAAGCTGTAAGTTATCAGTATTGCCTCTTGCTTTACCATCTGATACTTAATAAAGCCCCTATTAACCTTTTGGGTTACTACTTCCATGTCTTCCTCATTGATTGCAGAAATGTTTGCAGTCTACCTGTTTCATCAGCGACAGAGACAGTTAAGAATTACACTCAGACTTCTGCAGAAATTAAGAGGATTGACTTATAGACTGCATTTTGAAATTAATAGTGCTGCCTTGCTAATGAGTGGGTCAAATTCACTTCATGTTGGCACACTTCTACCGCCTTAAATCCATAATTATTATTAGAATTACTCTTTATGCAGACTAGTAAGATGAAAATTATGCCATTACTTGAAATTGTCTGGCTAATGAATCAATACTGTGTTTCAAAGGAAAATGTATAAAATGGAGCAAAATAATAGCAAAAAAGATTAAAAACTTCTCAACAAGGCAGTGGTTCCTAAATATGTGATGCTGAAAATAGTATTCCTCATTCCAAAAACTCAGCTCCATGCCATTCTGTAACTACTCACAGGGTTCCTACACTGTTAGCTGAAGAATCAAACTAAAGTTACAAACTCAAGCGTGCTAGGAAGGCCAGCTCAAAAGTTCATGTAAGAACAGCACAGCACCAGCCCTCTCTTGCCTTTTGGGCATTGATGGAGTATTTCAAGCCAGGTTCGCCGGGCTTTGTCACACGACTGGCATTACATACTATTCTGTTTGACTCCCTAAAACACCAACACTACATGCTCACACAGTTCATTAACTAGCAGTTACACAAGAAAACTGATTCAGTGAAATTCAAAGTCACAGTTGAGCACTCAAAAGGTTTTCTAATTCAGAGTCAGCCTGTACTATTCGTTGAAATGTGTTCAAACTAACATCAAACCAAAAATTATCCATCCTTGTAGCCAGCTTGACAGACAGGATGGGGGTGGGAAAAATAGTATCTCAAGAGCTCACAGCAAAGTAATTGTCCCCGTGTGTCCAAGTAAATTAGACAAGCTAATAAGCTACAACTCTATTAATCGTCCTCTCAAAGGCCTGCCTTGCATTTTTTTCTTGTTATATCCATCTCGGTCTTTGAAATTCCTTCCAGAGCAAACCCGCTTACTCTGAGAGGCTCAGACAATTCATCTTGCACACAACACTAACTTCAGTGCTCCAGGGCCTCCTCCCTCGCTGCTCCTTACAGCCACCTTCCGAAGCACTGCTCTTTCATAAACACAGCTGATGAACCGTGAAAACAGTTTCATTTCATGAACTACTGCTCATAGTAGGGTGAGGGGGGAATGCAAGAAAATGCAAGAAATTTTCAGACACTTTCATATTACTCCAAAACACTTTGTCCAAGAAGAGACTGTAGGCTAATGTTTAGATACTGTAGGGATATGAACCACACAGAACAATATCCACTAACAAAAAATCAGAGGAATGTCAAAAAGAGAAAATACCAGGTTCAGGTAACTGTGTCACAGTTCCTTCTATTTGTAATGATGCGGTTTATAACATTTTTCTGCTCTCCTGACTTGGTGCTAAGGTTTAAAAATAAGCACCTTTGCCTTTAAGACTGTCAGATAAGATGCTTAAGAAACAGAAAGAACTTTCTTTCCATTGCTGTAGATATCACCTCCCTGTTGAAACACCTACAGAAGTACTCTGGGACACTCACCAAGTCCAGGGTAAATTCTTTTTCAGCGTCGCTGAAAAGCTGAGTATTTTAACTTGCTTACTGCATCTGTGCTATTCCACATGGTACTGCTGAACTGGTTCTCCAGAGCCAAAGACAATCTACAATAAGCATCACGTGCTGACTTCTGTTGCATTTTGCACACGCAGCCAGTAGCAAGTTACCTTCACTAGGATTTTCCCTTTCAAATCTTGAGGGCTAGGAAGCTGTCTGGAATCTCCAGTGACTACAGACGACAAGTCCAGTTTGTCACCAAATATCTCCTTCAAGTACTGAGCGATCTTCTTCTGCTGTTGAATACTGCAGTGGTTTTCAATAGACAGTATCACTGGAAACCTAGAAACAAAACCGCCAGACATTGTCATAACTGTTTTGAGAGAGAAGACCTGCACAGCTTACCACATAAAGTGGTTTAAGCAGTTTGCTTTTGCATTGTCACTAGTCTGGAAACAAATGCACTTTGTGGGAAGGACTCTGCACAGGAGCTCCCAAATCCCTGCTGTCAGAATCCCTCAGACAGTCCCTGCAGGCGATTCTGCCCGCTCCCTCCAACCCCACCCACTAGCGCAGAGCGTGATGACGTTTGATACCGATGATCACCAATCACAAGGCACTGCGAAACTTGCCACAAAGCTCATCAGCAACGCAAAGCCTTTTTGTTCTACGTAGCTGAGCAGAAGTTAGCTACTCCTTTGCAAGCCACGTACAAAGCCTTCATAAGCTGTAAGCAATCAGCAAGCTGCTCCTGGAGAAAAGCGTTCTGAAATCAACAGATTCCAAGGCATTGCTAACGCCTCTCCATTCATCTTCCCAAGACTGACAGCTGCATGAATGATTTGCCCTTGTCTTCGTACCTGCGGCCATATTGAGTCAGACCAAATCTCTGAAGACGCCCAGACTCTGGAGAACTATTTGGCAATACTTTCCAGAATACTCTCCCAGGCTCCATGAATTTGCAGCTCAAGTTTCTTGAGCTAGAGACATTGTTTCTGTGTGTAACAACCTATTTCTCCTACAAATTTGCCCAGTTGTTTTCTAAACTCTCAGCAGCCCCAGAATCCTATGGCAAGAAACCCCAGAGCCCAACTAAAGACCAAATAAAGAACCACGTCTTTCAGTTTTGAATTCACCAGCTCCTATTTCTAATGAATGACACCAAATGTTTAGGCTTGTTGTTTCCCCCCACCCCGTGCCTGTTGTTGTGTCATTTCTTTGTCTTTTTTTAAAAAAAGAAGCATTTTCCCTTTATTCTCTCCGAACTACTAAAAATTCCATACACCCACTTGTGATTTGAGACTGTTGTGTATATATGGCTAAATGCCACAGTTTTCATAATAAACTATTTAGTACTATGGCAAACAAAATAGAATCTGAATTTTACCCCACATCTCAGTATTTCCTGTGCGTGAGACAGCTTTTCAATTTTCCTACTGAAGTGTTTTCCTTAGGCAGAGAATATTACAATATCAATTTTTATTACAATATCGATTTTTAAGCAGAATTTCCCTGTGGATATGAGTGGGAAGTTCTGTTCAAATACAGGAGCACAATAATCTGTAGATATTCAACAGTCTCAGACTGTTCTAATATTAGAGTTTACAATGCATGACAGGTCTTTCTAACTTCGGTTGAACTTTCTAACTTGATTGATGGAAAGAGTTCATGCAGTCGAACAATAAATATGACACGGGCAATAAACAGGGGCAGAGAATCAGCTTTATAATTTCGCAATGTGTTTAAAGGAATAGACGTACTTCCTGATGTTGACTGTCGATTTTGACATGGCATTAAATAAACAAAACAGATAGGTGTAGCCTCAAAACTGACTCTACACTTACTCATTTTTGATGAAGGCGTATTTATTGATAGTTTCTGTCACATCACGGAAGAGTATTTTAGAAGTAAGCGTATAGCCATGGTGCACTACTGGCTCTCCATCTGGACCATCCCAGCAATCCACTATTAAGACAAAAAAAGCTCTGCATTAAGAGATGCCCATGATCTTCTACGTTTCTGCTGATCTTGCTTGCCAGCAGAACTCATGTACGCTATCAACCATGCAGGTGGCAACAAGTTTCATTCAGTCTATTATGACCGACCAACTGAGTTAAGACTAACAAGACAAGTCTTTTCTCGTATCAAATGAGAAATCTGCAATCTAAAACTCTTTTTTCCTCTTAAACTGAGGTTTTTTCCTCATAGATAAAATTACAGAGGTGTGATAGGTCAAATAATTTTACAGCTATCTCTTGGGAAAGCAGCTTCTGCTTCTCAAGAAAAACTATTAAAAAGCCATTTAGTCTTTTTCCACTCCCAAATAAACTTGCAGTTTTATAACTGACTATAGTAAGAGCAGCATCAAATCCACCACCTGTAGAATGGACTAGGACAGTAGTACTTTTCCTAATTAATTACTGTACTCTAGATTCACACCAAACTTGTCACTGCTGTTGCCTCTACAGGAAGTTAAGAACTCCACAAAGAGAAAGCTACAGAGCTATTACCTAGGCTGTACAGTATCTACAAGGTACTTGTAGGTCAAGTAAAATGACACGCTACTGTGTGTTTTAGCGAACTTTCCTACAGAGGGAAAAGTACAGTGAGAGATCATCTAATTTTCTCAGGTTCACTTTCTCTAATTTTTAAATTCAGATTAACAAATAGTTCTTCCAGAGATGAGTTTTGTACTACTAGCCATAAAAAATTAATATTGAGCTTAAATTTGTCAAAAGACTTTATTCCATCCAGAATCTTGAAAAGAGAAATGTTAATGCTTTGTTATTATTTAAATCATGCAGAACTTAATCAAGAATCCAACACAATCTCCAGGCTATCAAATAGCATCTTGTTTTCCTCCACCAGCGTCCAGCCAAGGAAATGGCACCCTGCCTCTCTCTGTGGCAGACCAAAACCAAGTTCCTCAGCTCTCAGATGGGGACAGAAACAGACACACAGCTCTGCTGACAGAAGGCACTATCTGCTGACCTGTCCTCCTCCTGCAGGCACTTTGCATCTTCCCCTCGCATCTGCAGGAGCAAGTGCATACGCAAACATCTGCTTTTTCATTCAGTCTATGAAATAAAAGACCTTTGCTGGCTCAGGCCATTCTGAACAGTGTGGACTAGGAAGCTCTCCTAGCGGTAACCTCCAGCACGGGGGAACCACAGAGCCTAACAAATGCGAAGAACTGGGGCTGCTCTGCTGGAACTGCTGGGCCCCAAACAGATGCCTTACTGGGGTTTGTGCAACAAAAAAAATGCTTCACGTAAACACGGGACAACAGAAAACTTGCACTGACTGAGAAAAGCATAACAACACAGCAGCAGGTCGAGGAATACAGTGGTGTCTATGAAGTTTGTCTCAGAAGGTCACTCCCAATAGAAAAACTCCTGTTTAGGCTCCTAGAAAACAGAAGTTTACCACTGAATTTAACCAGACAGTGAAGCATTAATGCTTTGAGTCTGCCACTGACTTTGCGCTTCAAAGAAATATCCATCATCCTTCTCAGAACCAGCAAGCTACACTAAAAATATACCTTCAATACATCGACAACCGTCCTGCAGCACTCGTGCATACATCTCCACTCTGGACTGGGACAGCAGCTGGTCTCCTGTCAGGTAGGTATTGTGAGACGAAGCAATGAAGTAGTTGCAAAGGGGTTGATCCATATCCTGATGCACTTCGCAATGCAGTGGGTTAAATATATCACAAGCAGGACTGCGCATGAAGTTGGTGAAACCTTTGAACAAAGAGAAACAGATTTGCCATGATGCAGTGTATCTTACCAAGTGAATGATTTGCACTCCAACACTTGCTTCTGTTCACGCTTGCTGGTGCTAACTCGTGTTTCCAAAACCACCGAATCACATAGCAGGGATTAATCTCCCTGTAGCCTGTGTTTTCAGCGTATTAACTGTTGTCTGTGGCTTGCCTGCTCCTCTGCAAACTGAAGAGGCTGCACAGACTCAGCCCACTGCTGGCACACACACAGCTATTTCTTTCTGAAGCCTATGGAAGTTCCGACACCTCTGAGAAGAAAACATTCCCAAGATCAACCCTTGTCCCCAGACAATTTTCAAACAGCTTTGAACGAGAAAAAGGAAATATAATCCAGAAAGACATATCTACGACTGTGAAAAAACAAAAAAAACCCCACCAAAACAACAAGCATTTCAAAACATGGCATTGAGCTAAGCCTCTTCAGAAACGAATTAACAACCAATAGTCAAAAAGAAAGTAGGATTCTACGAAAAGCATGGAAGTAACAAATAGCAGCCATATGAGAAGACTAAAAACTCCACAGGTCAATACAGCCACTGTCCAACCTATTTTCAAGTCCCACGTTTCATTCAGACCCTCAAAAGGGGCAGATGACAAAAATGCACACATGTAAATATTCTCTGAAACCCTGGAGCAGCTCCCTACACCAAATCCAGTGCACAGACTAAAGACAAGTGTGCTCAAACTGCCTTCTGCAGTTCAGACAGAAGCACTCCACTAATAAGTGGAACCAAAGACGGTGTTACTGGTTTTGTAAGAATGGGTGGAAGAGAATATCCTCCCTCACATTTATTGAGTGATAAAAATGATCTCTCCATCTAGATGCTACTGCGACTAGACAGTATGCCACTAAATCATGAGTTATTACTGTTAGAAAAACTGTCTTTTCCTCCTTCTTCTCCTTCTGAAACCAGCATTCCCTACCCCTCCTGATTCTTGTTAAAGGATCAGTATGACAGGGAAATTAGGTCGAATACTGAGGCAGCACCAGTCTGAAATTCCTGGGATGCTGAGTCGCGCCCTGGAGGGTGAGTGACCCACATAGGGGAACACAGCTGGGTAGGTGGGAGGGAAGGAACCTCAGCCTCCCAGGCAGCAAGACGCAAAGGATTCGGATGTGCACAATGCTTCCCTCAATAGACTCTTGAGATGGTAACAGGTAGAGCAATCCTGTTCTGCTCCATCACAAGTGTGACATCTTGTAAATAAAAGGTGGCAGAGGAAATCCCTCAAATACCAGGCAGCAGGAGAGATGTAGGACAGGATGCCTGCAAGAGTATAGGTTTGGTATTCTGCAGATCTGCCAGGACTTCGTGCTGGTGTTGATGCCTCATGGGTCCCAAGTTGAGAAGCAATCTTCAGCAAGTAGCAACAGCATCAAGAACAAAACAAAAAAGAACACACTCCTACCAACGTTAAAGATCTGACAATTTATACTGACCACAGGACAGAAAGAGGAGCCAAACTGACATCCTGACTTGGAAGCAAATGCTTCCCTGCATGCCCCCCAGTTTATCACTGACACTTAGGTTGTCCCAATGCCACTCTTTTGCTGTAAACAAGCGCTACCCTCACTGAAGACACTGGGCAGACAAGGTAGCAGCCACCCAAAGGGCTGCACTGCAGCACAGAGAGCAGTGGGGCCGTGCCAGCCAATTCACTGATTCAGCCAATTTCACTCTAGTTTACACTTTACCCTATGCTGCAAGTTTAGGTGAGAAGATGGTACTTGGTTTATATCCCTATAAATCAGACCAGCATTGACCAGAGGAAGTTTTTTCTTAAAACAAACCCTCCTTTGAGAATGAGAAATGTAAAATATTTCCAAAGGTCGGTGCAAACAATACCAACCCTGAAAGCAACTCAAAAGTAAGAGAAGCAGCAGTAAGATTAAAAGGAACAGAAATGCTTTCAGAAGTATTTTCTTAAGTGCCATAGCTTGTTCATTTTGCTTTCCTTGTTTCGGTTTAAGTGCAGTGCTCAGGGTCACACTGGAAGCTTGTTTAAGATCTGGGAGGCCACACCCAAGGTTTAAGAACCAAGCAGAAGAAGATTCCTCCTTCCTCTCCCACCCCAAAATCACCATGTAAATTACACTGCCTCATGAAAGCTATCTTCTGGGCAAATTAACATGCCACAGCATTTAATCTATTTCGTTCCAATTCAGACTTTTATTCGCTACTAAGTCAGATTCTGGATAAATATACCATCTACAATTGCTTTAGCAAACAAGGTGAATAAGGCATTAAAACCCAAAGAAAATGCAACTATCCGTATTTTATTTCACATAAGCATAAATCAGAGGATTGTACAGGAGTAATTCCAGATCTACAGAGACAGAGCAGAATGAAAACTTTGCTTTTATTACTTCAGTTAGAACATGCTATAGTATAAAATACATGCTACAGAATGTTTTATGTTTGTGGTTTACAAACACACAGTTAGCAATAAATCCATGCAAGCCTAGGGCATTCACATTAGCGTATGATGGCTATGATGTATTGCTGTCTAACACCAGCTGCTAATTCACCTCAGCTACTCTTGTCTCTCCCATGTCTCACAAAAATGCATCTATGCTACTGACTGCTGATCATCTATGTAACCTTCTCTTGTAGTCAAATATTATAAACCGCATCAAAACACCGTTAGGTTTTCTATTCCACTACAGTACATCAAGAGAAAATTAATTTTAAAATCAAAAACTTTACCTTCAATCCCAAGAACATTTTGCTTCTTATTTTCTTCTGATACTTCAAACTTCTGTATGATGTCAAGACAATATTCTGACGTCACATTATTCATCTGCACAAAAATGACAGTTTTGGTGCACTTATTTTTTTCTACCATGTCACCAGAATGTCACAACCTACGTTAGGCTTCTAGGTTCAGTTGAAAAACCTTATGATCAAACACTGAGTTCAGTCAAACACAAACAGGACAGTCAGTAATGCTACTGTAAAAGGACTTCAAGATTTTGATTTGATTATTGTCAGTGCTGCACAAGCCTCGTGGCTCTTGTCTTTAAGGAGAAAAATAGGAGTGAGAGGTAGCAATCACTTAAAAGCTGTGTCATTTTAGTTTAAAGATGCTAAAGCACACTTAATAATGGTTGTACTGGGCAGTAGTGCTGAAATGAGAACTATGAGGTTATATTCTTTAATATAATCTACTTAAACATGCAAAAAGATTTGGCAGGGTTTGATTTCATTTTCATGCATTTTCCAGTTCTGTGATTTCATTACTTCCAATAGAGTTCACTGTAATATACAGGCTGTGAGATAAATAATTAGATTCTGAAATGAAAAACAGCGGTTCTTCTGAAACAAATTAGAGCTTTGTCATCAGCTTCAACTAGCCCCCAAATGAAGTCCTAACTGACTAGTGGGGCCAGAGTATTGCCATACACTTCTATTTCCTCTAAAATTAAAGGAAAGAAGCCGCTTCCATCACTCATCTCACCTTTTCTCACCACCTTTTCCCCCTTAAGTTGTAGAGAACCCAAGCTGGAACTAAGATTGGGTGTATTTCATTTCCTCCACTGCTAGTATCACAGGATGTCAGTGACAACACTAAAACCTTTGGCAGCTTATTTGAACCAATATTCTGTTTACTGTTTGCACTTTGCATCCTTTGCCAAAGTCAGCTCGAACACCCTGACACGTGGAGCAGTCTGGAAGCAAAGGAACATACAGTCCCTTCTCTTAGCTAGTGTGTCATCTCTGTTAATGTGACTGCTTCAGGCAAAGGCAAGAGTGAGGTTAGTCATCCCGCAGATTACAGAACATTTATTGTTTAAATACGAAAATGGTCCCTCTGTGAACTGTTCTCTTACTCAGGGACTTCTCTTTCAGATGGCAAAACCAACTCCATTTACTCCGCTCTGTCTGCAGTCTTTCCACTATATCCTGAGCTCAGTATTCCCAGCATCAGCATCCAGCTATACAACAATCTAGAAGTAGGTTGACTCTCTTGATCTGCTCTTCCCTAAGGGCCTGATCCTGCCAGGTGCTGAGTTCCTCCTAAGAAATGTGGGTGCCGTGACTGACCATATCTTGTAACACCCAAAAGGCCACAGCCTAAGCATGAAAAGTTACCAGAGGAGGGCAAAACCAGACACATCAACGTTAGAAGTACAGTCAGAGAAGGCAAGTGAGCAGTTCAACTCATGTGGTGACTCGAGCTGAAAAACTTCGAGATATTTTCCAGCCCTTCTCCCCTTCACCCTTCCCTCTGTTTTTCCTCTTGCCCAGGGAAAGCATGGCTCAGCCCATTTCCTTCTCCAAACATTTTATTTATATCTCCTAGCTAAGCCAACAATCATGAGACACCTGCAGGAATTACACAGGATAACAGGAACGAGAACAATTCAGTACAGAAAATAACTGATAATCCTAGCTCAAGGAGATGCTGCTGTTTGATTGCAAACACTGCTCGTAGCAGGCCACTCCTCAGCACAAGCTGGCTAGAAATAACTTTTTCATTATCCCAAATGGCTCCTCAGTGGCTGAGTGGCAAGGTACTTGTGTGTTCCACGAATTAAAATGTTTAAGTAGTCCAAAGCTGCATCTGCTAGGGAACAGTCCACCGATTTCTGCTTTTTAACTGTAGCTTAAGAGAGGTGACAACTTTGGCTACTAGTATAATTTTTTTTTCATTAAGCTTTAAAGTATTCCACTAGGAATAATATCAAATAGTAATGATCATTGTTGATGGCTGGGTATTTAGATACATTGATTACTGAAGATGGGCAACAGTGGAGCTTCCAGAACCTCTTAGATAAGGGGTTACTTTCTATATTCCTGGTTAAAAGCTTTAATTTTGATGCAGATATGTTGTTTCTTTTTAAAAGAGTATCAGCCTTTGAATGACTGATAAGACCTTGGTTTTTAAGCAAATGAACCAGCAATTAATTTCCCTAAAATAAGATCCCACAAACCTATAAAAAAGCAACATTAGCCCTAAAATCTTCAGTGAAGAGGCAGGAGAAGGAAGAGAGAAATTGCTTTTGATTCCACCAGTCACCTTGGAAGCCAGTCAGACAAACCTAATGCCAATGTCTAACGTCACCTGAAGCTGCAGCGCAGCACACTGCAGTGCCAGGTGGTGGGACAGCCCTCTCCTGTAAAGGCCCACAAGCTAAGAAGTGGAGTTGTTCTCATTTCCCATTCTCATGGGAAAGGAAATAAGAGAAAGGAATGTAAAGTAGAAGTGAAGTTGGGGGGGGGGAAAGGAAGGAGAAGTTAGAAAAGTGCAATGCTAATGACAGGTATTTCTAGACACGATGCCAACCCATCAGTGTGTCAACAGCGCTCTGACAGCTTAGGCTTTAGCTGTTCACAGCTAATCGTTCTATAAGAAAATCAAAATGTAAATAATCAAAGACATTCTTCCGATTTCAGCGCAAAATGTCGGTGTAAAATGTCATGACATATCGAGTCATCACATAAATCAGTATACTGATTATCCTTTTGTGTAAGCATGAGAAAGGGAGGGAGGCATCAGCTTGCTTTCCAGCTGAGAGTTTGTGTTGCTGCAGTAAGGGATTATGGCGGAAAGCAGCAAGCATTGACCAGGCATGATGATCTGATATGGTCTTCCTTGTCTGATATTAACAAGCTCCACAGCCTCTCCTCTCTCCAAAGTCCACGTACCAACACTGATATTCTTATCATTTCCTGTTCCTTTCGGGATACGGGTTTCTGATATCCTTCAGTACACACTGTTTCAGATCATAGCCTAATATATACTGACATGCCCTGGCATATACCATCTCATTAAATTCCTTTAAAACTTCTTCCCAGAGAGCAGGTATAGTTGTTTCAAAACATTCATTTTCTAAAAGTGTACTTAATCCCCACTTCTTTCCACTTTTCCTCACATTTTCACTATTCACCACATCACTAGTTATTCCTGTGACACTGTATAATTAGTGAAGACAATAAGAGTAAACTTCCTCTCACAAGCAGGCTTAACTCAAAATGCGCTAACCCGTATTGAGTAAGTGAGTAAAAGCTTTACCTAACTATACGCGCGTGTTCTGAGGGTGTAATTTTTATCAAATAACTTCCTCTTCAATCCAATTAAAATGAGCAGGGGCATTAATTTTTGCCACCGGTTTCACTGGGCAGTGTGGAGGAGCAGGCCTGTGAGCCACCGGAGCCACTGGTCTGGTGCCACTCCGATGGTGCGGTACTGGCGTTTCCATCGGGTTCCTGTCGCCTGGGAGTACGGCAGGGCGCATCACACACGCAGCGCTTTCCTGGAGCACGCCCAGAATGCTGCTGGAGGCCCCATTTCAGCAGGCTGTCCTTTTTCCTCAGGACAGGTGAAAACTGTACTGCAAAGTAAGTGATCCACAGTGAGGCAGCAGGTGGCAAACAGGCACACAGGAAACCTCACCCTCAGAACACCAAAACTGACCATTTCAGCTTTGTAACACCAACGCAGCCTTGTACCTGCATAAAACCACCAGCGCAAGAGTCAGAAAGGTCTCTGCTAAGACTGAAATAAAAGCCCTTGATGAGATACGGGTACAGCAGAGTGGAGGAAGGAAGGACAGACGTTGCAGCAGCAATCAGACAACAGCCGCAGGCTGGCTGACGCCCAGGCACAGGGCAGCATCGCTGTGGGGCTCCCAAGACCAGGGCAGAATGAGGCCATTCACTCTATGATGGAGGTCCAGAATGGCTGGCAACTGCAAAGCTGTTCTTTAACAGGGAAGACAATGTTTGTAGAGCCTATTTCACCCAAGCCCCGCCACTCAAAAACAAGTATGAGACCAGCTCTGTCAGTCAAAAGAGCCTGAAGATGCTGCTGTGGAAGCAATCCATCATCTGGCAGGAGACCGGTTTCTGGGGAGAACCAAATCAGATGTCAGTTTATTAAGCAAGGACACTCCCAAAGGGCCAACACTCAGGCACGACTGGACACCCAGGGATGTTCCTTCCTCACAGCCACTTGAGCCAAGAGGATTGCAGGACCAGAAGGCATTCCAGGAAATCAGCCTACTTTCTGCTCTTCTGACATTTGAAGCCATACAATTGCAATTTCAATAGCAATGAGCAGAGTTCAGCTGCACCTAAGTTCAAATAACCTGTCTCACAGGCTCTGGAGTGATGGCAACAGGGAGCTCTCCTAAAAAAAGGAGTCAGCTTGGCAAGCTAACAAAACCCACCAAACCGCTTTTGTTCTGTCCTCAGGCTGCAGTATATTTAAAAATCTTGCCAAAAGAGCAGCAGATGGAGTTGGACAGGCTGTCCACAGATTTCCAAGCAGCCAGACAAGAGCAAAACCAAAATGCCGTTTGGTTGAAGGCACTTCAGAGCCGCATTATGATTTGAACTATTATCGGCTTCCGAAGGCAAACTTGCCTCACCCGAGGACATTGTTATCACGTCTGCGTTCTGAAGACTTTGAAGAGTAAATCTGGTCTAACGCTGTTAATACTGGGAAGTGGGAAGACCAGAGGGAAGACGCAAAGAAAGTGCAAGGTGCTTCTGCAATATGCTGCCAAGAGGTTCATCTACAGCAGATCATGCTTTTACTCTTCCTATTTTTGGGGGGTGAGGGAGGGAATGTTGAGCAGAGCGTTATAGCTGATAGCCCTGTCTGCATTCAGTGTTTTGAGTAGTGTGTGGACAGAGGAGAGGATGCAGTATGCCAGACTTGACAGTCAACTTGTTTGTTCTGCTGCATCACTAGTTTAATAATGTCCTTGTGCACCCACACAGACAGCTCTTCAGCCTCTTTCACATGTTTTCCTTCCTGCTCCAGGTCCCTGTGTGCCCTCTCATACCACTGCTCTTCAGCTGTTCCTGGGCACTTCAGCATCTCCAGGAACATGTCCTCCCTGGAGCATTTCTTTGCCTTCTCATCAGTGTCAGCCTTGCTGCTGCTGCTGTCAAGGGTGCTCCACTGAAGTGAACCCAAGTAGAAGGCAGTGATTAAAAATGAAACAAAGGAAAAAGCAGTGAGCTTAGAAGACTGAGGGCAATATCGTACAGGGAAAAACACAAAAACATTTTGTACTTTAAAGTTGTAATTAGCAGAATTGCCAGGACCAGATTGCTTGCAAGAATCTGTGTGTTGAGGCTATCACAGTGAGATGAGAGACGTGATAGTGCCCCATGTTTCAAGGGGGAGGAAGAAAGAACCGGGCAGTCGTACATGCCAGGGAATTGCTACAGTGGCCAACAGGGGGAAATGCAGCAACCAAACAGCACAGTCTGTTGAGATTTTATGCCAGGGATAACTCAGAAAAAAGCAGTCATCACAGGCAGTATCCCAGAATGGCACGGGAGATTATACAACAACTGCAGGCAAAACACAGCATCTATGGCCAGGAAGCTCAAGTAGGTTTGGATGTTAGGATTTATTTTCATGAGGTAGTTTTGGAACAATACTTTGCACGGGGTGAGGTAACAACCCAGGACCAATTGCCAGAAGCAAAGAAGAGTCCTAGAGATCACAAGGTTCCTTCTGTGCTCCTCACTGTCCAGCATACAAGTTCTCTCCATGGGTTCCACAGACAATTTTTGTAGTAATTCAGCCTTTTTCGAGACAGGCATGAAAAGCTCCACTGCATCAACAGGATATAGGAATGGCTAGAGATTTTTTTTTTGTTCAGCAAGTTTGTGCAAAAGCACATCAGTGGAAAATATCTGATCTTGACCCAACTTTGCTTCTTGAGCTACTTATGCTTCTTTTCCTTGTTTGTTTTTTGGGGGTTTTTCATACTGTTTTGTTTGGTTTTTTTTTAATTACTATTATTATTCCTTATCAGTGTGTCTGTTCCTGTGGTTCCCTGAACCTCACGTCTCTCAATTGCTTCTCTCTGAGGAGCTTCAGATAGAAATGTAACCTCCAGATGTGCAATTTTCTTTGTGCAAGTCCCACATATCTGTGAGGAATGCCTGGAAAACAGACTTTCCTGAAGCAAAATTGGGAAAGAAGGCATAAGGGAAAAAAAGGATAGAATCCTGGACACCTTGCCCTCAGCCAGGTTGGTACAATATCCATCTTTAAATTTTAAGGGAAGATTACGCTTTTGTGATATAATACAATGAGGATTTAGGCCACATTTAAGACATTAAATTGCTGTCTTCATAATAAAAGCAGCAGTCCTTATAATTACTACTACTACTGATACTTGGAAACTCCTTGGATACATAACAGTACTGCAGGATTCGACTTTGCTTACAGGAAAGGATATGCAAACACAAAGATTCATATTAACGTGTTATCACATTAAGCCACGCACAGGCAAACCATTTGTAGATAATCAGAATTAGTTTGCTGCTCTTGTTTGGTCACGTATTTCTAGCTTTAAAACACATCACATATCATCTTAATTTAGAGTATTTCTGCCAAGACCTTTACTCATGAAAGGTGTCTCCTGGAAATATAAACGTCCTCTCCCAACACCAATAAACAATCCAGACAAGCTTTGGAAGAGAAAGCAACCATGTGAAGACACAGGATAATCAGCTGTAACTAAGAAGTGTGAATGTTACCTGAATGTCGTCCTAAATGAACATTAACCATATTGCCCTACACTTGCCTCTCCTCTACCACAGAGACCAAAAAAGTTCAAACTCTTTCTATAAGTTTTTAAAAAACAATAAAGCTTTCAGATTTCTTCTTTGCCACAACACCTGTGCTTTACCCCCGCCCCAAGCTAAGCTTTTCCATAAAAATCCTTTCCCCATAGATGAGTGTATTTATATGCACATACATATGGACACATAGCATTCCCATACCTTTTGTTCCACCTTTAGAAACTGAGCAAGTTCTTCAACAGTGAGGTGATCCTTCTTGTCACTGTAGCTTAAGAGCAATAAGTAGAGATCTCGACGTAAGGACATCATCTTGTAAAACACTGAAAATTCTTCAAAATTTAGGGTTCCTTGGTTCTCATCTGTGTCTGCTTCCTAAGACATAAAGACACTCAGGTAAGCGCTAAACACATGTGAATTCAGGGAACAAAGCAGAAGTGGATTTATGTACGTGAACAGAAACTTAATAAATTCTAATCTGCAAGATTCTGTTCAGACTCAAATCCCAGTAGGCTAGAAACAACTGCAAAATTATAATACCATCTATTGGATTTTGTGGTGAAAACAGTTACTACACTAAAGCCACAGGTTCCCTCTGAAAGTCTCAATTCCATCTTTAGTTTTGAATTTGTTTCCCATGTATAGAGGCTCACCCTGGGCTTTATTCTGATCTCTGTTACTCTCCTGTATGCCCTGCAGTTATCCTGGATTAAAACATAGCAAGGAATGTAATTTCACCCTGTCTGTTAATTCAGACTGCAACCCTCTCAGCCACCTGTCAGCACTCTATAGGTGAGAGAAGCCTGCAGTAGCAGCAAGACTCCACATCAACACATAAGCCCAATAGCCCCGGTCTTGACGGCAGTTTTTGTTTATCCTCAGAGGTAGGAAAAGCAGCAAAGAGTACTTAACGCTTGTTAATACAAGCTTTTTACTCTGAACATCTGCCTAAGAGGATTGCTTTGGATTTTCAAAACAAAGAATAAATTCTGGAGAACTGCTGTCAAACATTATGTAGGTCTCCACGAAAAACGAACTTCAGGGAACCTACAACTCGAGCTAAGTTTGAGGCTGTAAGCAGATAGTGGAAACAAAGTGAAATCGTTGTTTAGAAATGTGCTGCTGTTCCCATGAATAATGTCTTTCAAAATTCATAGCTGTATATAATGTTTTTCCTCTGTAGTTATAACCCCCGTCATCATTCCTAAGTCACATTTTGTTAAAACTGGTGCTTCCTTCTGTTCATGCCAGAACACCTTCTGTGCAGAGTCCTTTTAGCACGGACTTGGCTTTAAACCTGTTGGCTTGTCTCTACGGTGCTACACCAAACAGGAGTTGTTCTCCAGACGGAGGGTATCCTCATCCTGCTATCACTTCTTCCTTCTCTAGAAAGCTCTTCCAGCTGGTGTTCAACCTCACTTCTATAGAAGAGGAGCTGGTTAATAGCAGATGCAACAACCACATCTAAGGCCTGCTTTGCTTTCCAAGGATCCAGTTTTACTTTCCCCTCACACAAAACACGTCACTTAACTTTGAAGCACGACTTAGAACAGGAACCCATGCTTACACCAGTGACTCCTAGTACGCAGACCCAACTGAAGCAGCAGTCCCACCCTCTGTTCCCAGATGCAGGACCTGGACTGCTTCATGAGCCTGGCCACCCCCGCAGAGCCACAGGCTCTCGCCCCCAGGCCGGGGGCTGTGTATGCCACGTCTGAAGCTGTAAAGCCAAGTCACAAACAGCACCAGCTGAGCAGAGCAAGTGCAAGAACAGTGCAGAGTAGCTAGATGCAGGGGTGAGGATGTGTCCCAGAGTTACTTTGCTATTCCCTTTATCCTGCTTTAAGTCCTGGAAGTCCGTAGGACGGCTAGCACAAAGCATTGCTCCTGGGGTAAGGCCTTCAGGATTGAGCTCAATGACTAACAGTAAACAAACCTTCAATGCTCCTTTTATATTCGACCTTTATAACTCTAACCATGCCTGTGAGGTCTAGGATACTAACTCAGGTATAGGCCGGCAGCAACTGCAGCAAAATAAAAATAACTAAACCAGACGATTTTTAACCAAAAGTTGCCTCTGATTATATAAAGGTTGATGGTTGCTACAGTGCCCTACTTCCTTACTAGTCACTTTAAAAGTGCCACGTGAACTACATTTTTTTTCCCCTCAGTACGTGCCTTCACAACCCTCTGCCTCTCCTGCAGCAGCCAACAATATCAGCAAAGCCCGAGGATCTCAGGGAGCTGCGTTTCATTACACTTTGTTAGCGCTACTGTCAGCCGAGATATAAACTCAGATCACAGCAAGTAAGCTGAGAAGAAAATCATTTCAAGCATCTGGTATTGAATGAGATTTTAAATCATTTTATATCTACTACATATCTTAAAACAACATTTATAATTTGTGGGAACAAGTACAGCCTGAATTCACCTCTGCAACACAACCCCACCAGTTTCCACGCTTCTCAGGTCTTTGGGGAGTAACTTCTACTCCATAGATACACCTCTAATGCAGATTTTACGCCAGACAAACAGAGCACTTTTGACCATAGAAGATTCTCCAATTTTCCCATGTTTTATAGCAAACCAGCTTTTGGATAGCACCATTTTCAAAGAGTTAAGAAAATTTTATTTTGCTCTCCATTATGTCCTTGGCTTATCTTTCCTTTCCTACAGTAAACAAGAGGGCTGGTGGAAAATGCTAACTGTTTTCAGACAACAGAAGTAAAAAATTGATTCTGGCCAAGTACAAGTAAGTTGTTAAAAAAAATAAAATTACTTTCATAAAGCTAGTTTCTAGTAAATAATTTTCCATAAAGGAAGTGAAAAAATATTTCAATTGAAACAGAGTAACTTCATTGTCCATCAACGCCAGCATAGAACAATTCAGTTCACGGATTAAAACAATAATGCATCTGAAAAAGTAGTATTAATAAATTGTCTTCTCTGTGGTTCATGTCATTAAAACAATGTTCTGATGCATCTTTTCTACAGAAAGGTTAAGACTTCGAAGAAGTTTGTGAGGTGCTGGAAAGGACAGAGTTTGAAGTCCCAACTCACAGATGCCATTCTGGATCAGTCCAGAAACACACCGTAACTGGCGCTATCTTACCACAACGATGCTGTGCATTAGAGGCCACCAACCTGAAACATCTGCCGGACCTTCCTGCGGGGCAGGTTAACATTTAGTTTATGCATCAGCTGGTGGATCTCTTCAATATTCAGCAGGCCATCTCCATTCTTGTCAGCCTCCTCGAAGGTCTGTTTGACCCAGCTACAAACGTGTCAAGGAAAGGGACAAGAAGGTGATTCCTCACGGAGCAGAGAGGCAGAGCAGTTGGGCAGGTAAGGGACAAGGCTCAAACTCAGGAGAACAAGACCCTGCCCTATTTCTTCTGGGCAAGGGGATAATCCTCTTTCGCAGATGACCTTAATGTCTACGAGGGAGAAGAACTGAGTGTTATTCAATCCAGCCTCCACAAACGTGTCTTTTTCAAGTCTTTTTGCAACTCTGGGCAAAACACTTGAATTAAAACTTCCCACAGCCTGTATTAGAGTTATTGGGGTACACTGTGATATAAAGTCATTACTGGCAAAGATTTGGTGCTATCTACATGCTTCTCCCCACACTGATGCCAAACCAAAGCATTTTTACTACTGTGTGCCTCCTGGTGCAATTTGCTATTGTACCTCCTACCTGGTGCAACCAAGACTGTTCTATCTGGGGGATACTGGTTTCGTGACTCGACTCAAAAGAGTCAAGCTCAGTAGCCATCAGTATCAGGGATTATGTTAAATCTCGTGCAAGAGGATGGAATAAGGAAAAGTCTCTGAAATCAGCCCAAGTACATTATCCTCAGCCTGTGCTTACCCTAAGAACCTCATTAAAAATTAACCACTCGGTTTTCCACACTCTCTCCAAAACTGCCACACAGTTCTTCCATCCATATATTTGTAATTCTTCCATCTCTGGACAACTTCTTCGTCTGCTACTTTCTCTCCGATATCTCTGTCCTCACCTTGTGTCACACCTCCCACAGGGCAGCAACAACTCCGCAGAATCGTAAGCTGCACAGAGAAAATGGACAGTGCTTTCTGACCAGTACCTTTTACACCCTCTTTGCACACATATCCCTTTGCAGCTTTTGCTAAGTTCTTAGAGTAGTTGGAACCGGTATAGGGTCATTTTGTCTGCAGTGTCCCAGCTGCCACATTTGATAGCACAAACAAGACCTGAAGTGATGTTTCACCAGAAGAGAACATATAGCAGCTCAGAAAAGTCATGGATAAATATAGCAAGCTGAGTATGTGTGCAACAGAGCAAGCAATATATCCCCCAAATGGATCTGTGCCTATCTTGTATCAGAATTAAACACTGAAAATATAAATTAAAAATACCTGAAGTATGTGTATTCTCCAGGAAGAGTATTTACAAGCAACCACTGTAGATTTCCGTGTGGCAGAAGAGACAGGGTACGATTTTAATCAAAATGGACTTGGTTTGGATATTTTTGGTTTAGGGGGAATAGTGCTCTTTGTATTTAACATACTAGTCAGCACTGTTTTGAAAGAAAGCACAACAAGAAAATATTCAATGGACATGATCTTTACAAGAAGTTCACTTTGGTTACTAGGCTACAACAAACATTTAAGGAGCTTTAAAGGCTTGTGCTCCTGACAATCAATGGAGGCTGAGAAGCACACAGACATATCTGACATACACCGAGCAAGAGAAACAGAGGTGGCCAGGAGTTACTACTCAGTTTACTGAAAGACTCCCAAAAACAGGGAGGGTTTCAACTGTGCAGGGGGCTAACAAATTCCAGTTTTCAATTAGTAGTATCTTGAAAAGTGTCTTCTAACAGACTTCACAATCTGCAGCAGAATAAAGACAGGCAAACAGAAGACCGAAATCCTGAAATCATGCTGGGTTAGTATTTATTGAGGTAATTAGAAATGACTGTTTTGACCCTTCAGTAAGAATTTCACTAACAAAATGCAAGACTATCCTCTGACTTCAATGGGGTTTGATCCAGTCCCTAAGGCACAGATGATGTTTTATTGTGCAGATAAGCGTCCACGTCAAACCCATAACTCAAGTTTCCATTGCGATCAATAGCAAGGATTTTGGTCACTCAACAGGGGGTGAAAGGACACCCGGTGCTGAAATCGCTCTAAAACAAGCCAGAAATATGGGATCAGAAGCTGGAGCTCAGGCTTATAAAAGGATACTGATCATGTGTTCTCTGTCTCTTAGCAAGTGAGTCCTCATCACTTATTCCAGCCATCAAATATTTCAGCCCTGTGATCCAGGTGCGAGCTTCCTCTGGATTAGATGTAATCAGATCCAGGGACTCCATGTGGTTGCCATGGTAAATGGTAAAGCAACAGCTTGGGTCAAAGTTCCCCTCTGCATGGCGGTGGAAGATTTCAGACTGCCGGCCTTCGGTGACTTTGTAAATAGAATCGATGACAACTGTGGGGAAAAAGGACAACAAAAAATTTACTTGCTTGGATATCCACCCCATTTCTTTCTGCTTTTGAGCAATTCTGAATTATTCATGATAAAGTCATTAAACTTCTCTTAATATTACATCTCCACATCCAAACAGGCATTTTGATTTCCAGGCTTGTCCTTGCTCTGGCCACGCCACGTGCCTCAAAGGCAGGCCAGTGCAGGTACAGGCAGGTTACAGCAAAGCTCTGAGTGCTCCCTGCTATGTCAGGGGCTTGCAGGATCCTCAGAGGAGCACGAGGAGACAGATGCCAAGTGTCTTCCATCAGTCAGTGAAGCATTGCGTAGCTCCGGAGGCACTGCTCCCACCACAGCTGTGCTTTCTATAGCAGGAAGAGAGGGATACCCATCGCTGCGCTAGGGTAACACAGCTCCCAGCGCCGTGGCTCCAAACAGCAACACCGTTCAACACAGCAGCTCTTAGCCTCCATACCCCAGCCCAAAAACACCAGCTGCCACTATCTGTAGCCTTCCCAACCACTTCTTTCTAACCTCAAGCCTCTGTGACAGCTCTGTGACTTTCTAGTCCTCATTTTTTTCAATAAGCCACTAATGTGAATTTTCAGTTTGAAGCAGTGCAGCAGGAACAGTTTCAACGAGAAATAATGCTACACAATAACTTCAAGATGTAATAATGCCTGAAGAAAATTATCACAGTTAAGATTAAGAAACCTCAGTCTAAACTCATCTAGGTTCTGTATTTAAATTTGTGATATATACAGTGAAAAGAGTTCAGCATAGTTTGTTATCAAGACACTCTTCAGTTTGCTGAGAATTCATATAAACCTACAGAAAATGTTGACATCTGACTAAACTACACTCCCCCTTCCTTTCACAGTCTTGACCTTTTAATAGGTGGTTAAGCTCTACCCACATGCTTGAAAACCTTCAGGTAAGCATCACACCACATTTAAAGTAAGCATCAGAAAGCATTTATTTAATTGATCCAAAAAAAAATTGTTCGGTTTCCCCTCTGTAATTCATATTCTAATACGGAACTGCCCAAGAAATTAAAAGAAATATTGAAAGTTTACTTTTTGCCTTTTCGCTTTTTCTGGACGGTCTCCATCGGATGCAGGTCCTGTGCTCATCCAGGTAGAAGAGACGAACTAGCCCTTTGGTGCCACTCTTCAGCTTAACCATCTGAGTCCCAGACTGCATAACACTCATGCATCTTTCAACTGCAAAGCAGAACAGAATAAATTCGATTCAATGACCACCTAATTTCACTAATAAAATGACTTACTGGCTTACCAACATCTGCCAAGCATATAATTTTTTGACTTGCACCTTTAATGACAGGAACCAGTCATCGCTGTGTAAGGTACATACTATTTTTTCTTTTTTTACAACTAGCTTCTCCGGATAGGAAAATAAAAAAAAAATACCTGTCGAAACACCTTCATGACAAAGGAGGCAAAGAAAATTTTACCATATATTGAAGGAAAAATCCATGCTTACTTCTTTTAAATATTTTTATATTGTTATACACAGCACTGTAATTTTAAATAGGCACTCTGCAAGTTTTGAATGGTGAGATTATCATTCAAACTCCATGCTCCTTTGGGCTCAGTAATCCTTTAGCTTGTATCTTGTGCTTTTGAGATTGTTAGAACTGTTAATAGAATTATAAATACAGAATCCCTCCTCCCTACTACACACGTTTACACCCTCTCCATCCTGCTACCAAATTTCAATGGCATACTGTGATGACTTCCTTTTATCCACCCATCCCATCCGGGATGATAAGGCTTTGTTTCTCTGTGTTTTGACTAAAATAAACCCATCTCTTCCATTTCATCTCACATCTGCCCTCCTACAGTTCTCCAAACACTAGGATCAAGATAACATTTCTTCTTATCTCAGAATATTTCCAGGCTCTAAATTACATTCTCCTATTTTTATCCATTCACAGCCTCTCCTCACTTGATATCACTCCAAATTCACCTCCCAGATGATTTGTTTACCCTCTGGCTGGCTCCCAAATACTATCTGGGTCTGTCTTTATTTCTCCTTATCGCCCTTCTTCTCTTTGCCACTTCGCTCTTCAGTATCACAACAAAGGCTAGAACCCCCTCCCATGCCTCTCAGCCAGAGCTGGGATTTAGTTCTGCAGCTCCTGACGCTTCCTCAGCTCCTACCGCCAGCAGCACTAGCGGCAGCGGACTGGGCGCCAGCTGACACCTCACAGTGCTCCCATACGCTGGAGCATGCTGTGGTGGCCGGGCTCAGTTCGCCTCCATGGCCGAAGCGTGGCCAGAACGTGTCCTCCAGCAGAGACCCACACAACCCCGCAGCTGTTGGTGAAGGAGAACGAGCCTGCTGCTCCTTCCAAAGCACCTCTGGGCCAGACGCAGCCAGGGCAGCATCCTAAATGTCCGTCAAACACGGGACGAACAGTCGTCGTCGCTGGAGCAGCTTCCCTTGGCTCCCTCACACAAAGACCTTTTTGTTGGCAAGCCAAACGCCAGATCAAGGGGCTGCATCACAAGCAGTGGTTTTGCTGAGTTGTCATCTTTCTTGGAGGAACGAGATGGCTCGGGTTAAGCTGAACAGAACCAAACTCTTCTGAAGGCACCACAGATGTGCGTGACTGCAATAAAATTGTCCTTTATAATGTCTGTAAGTATCTGGCCTTCCCTGAATCATCACACATACCAAATGAATAAGTGGGTTTGGAAGTGCTTTAAGGTGAGCCAGGAAAGTGACACAAATCAAGCCAGAAATAGATGTTATACTGTATCCACATGTTGACTGTGGCGGTTTAAACTTGTATCTATCTGAAGATGCACAAAGTACCAGGAAGGCAAGCCTTTACAGCACCAGGGATGGAAAACTCAGGACCTTAAAGAAAGATTAACTGAAGCAAAAATAAGTCTCTAGAACTTACTACATACGTACATACACCCCCCTCCCCTCTTCTCTTGGCAGACTGAGCCTTTCACTTTGGAACTGAGTTTAGTGCCTTGGACTCACAGCTAACAAACAAGAACCGTCCTCCAGCACAGAAATAAGGCTCTCCGTAAGAACAGGCTGTATCAGCGTGTGGCTACAGAAAGCTGAACTGCTGCATCAGCCTGGCAAACAAACTGCACGCACCTTTTTATTTCACTTTTAGAGTGATTGATTGCAACAAAGTTTTAGCTCAGGAAGAGGTTTAGCAACAAGCTACTAAACACAGAAAATCTGCTTCTTTGCACCTAAGCCTATCGGTTATTCATAAAAGTCTTATAAAAATAACTCATTATAACATGTCTTTCTATTATTATCAGCACAGTTGTCACAGAAGACAAATTGGTTCCACGAAGATGTTGTAGAGGACAGCTAGCAAAAGGCAGAAGAAAGAGGATGACATTTCTTTAATGTAAGAAAAGCAGAAAATGGGCCACACTCAGACAATCACAGCCAATAAAACCAGGAATCATAAAAGACAACCCAGTTCCTTCCTCAATGTTTCAATTGCCTAAACATTTCTACATCACATTTGTAATTGTTACAGGTGCATTTCACATACATGTTTTCAGCTGTCGACTTCAGAATGAAAGTTTTACAGAACAGATTTTAAAACAATTTTTTCACAAATAGAGAAGAGTGGAAGAAATCCAGTTCCTGTCAAATATCTCAAGGTTCTCCATTTCTCAAATGCCATCTGCAGTAAGTCTACTGCCTAAGAAAGCACCATCTTTTCTGCTTGCACTTTTCCACTTCCAAGAAAATACCATCAGAACATGAACAATTAAAGAAGAATAGTAAATGTGTAAGAGTTCATTGCATCATGCCTCCTGTGTAGGTGCTAATAACAGAAAGAATCCACTTTAAAGAATGGACTACAGTAACAGAAAATCCACACCATTCACAGGCCCACTCTGTAAACCATTTACAAAATACACCATCCTCTCCTTCAAGCTATTTATAAAATAGAAGCACACAGAGAAACAAAGTCTTTTCCAAATCTATTCCTAATATGCTAATTTCAGTCTCTAGCCAGACACTCACAAGGGAGTGACACCACGCATTAGCATCTCAATAAGGTGAAGCTATTGAACAGAGGCAGTTCAGAGTAAAGCTCCAGAAGAGCAATTAAAAAATGCTTTCACTAAGGAATAGGAAAACAGGTTCCAGAAAAAATTTCATCCTCTAGATAAACCATGAACACCGAGTAAATGAAGCAGCTCCTCGATGCAGCCATACATTAAAATCTAAGCAAGACATGGTTTCCATTATATGGTATTTTTATAACACAAGGACTAGCTGTGCATTTTTTTCCCCAAAGTCTGAAAACGAAGTTAAACTAGAATACAACGTAGTTTGTGTGTTACAAGAGCAAAGAAAGTTAATTAATCTAGAAATTCAAATAAAACTTTATGCTTACACATTGTATTTTAAAGCTTTACTTTTAAATGGAAAAAATCTGAAAACTACAGTCCCTTCTGTTTCCAGAGTTACGCAAACTTACTCTTAACAGTCTAAAATCCTCCTAACAGACATCCTGTAGTTTAATGGCGTTTAATAATATTGAAATACCAGTCTGTTTTTTCCTCCCCCCATCACCACTTAAAGCAAAACAGATCTCATTTCAAAGAGCATTTTTCAATTTTTAGTTCAAGCGGTGATAATCATTCTTGGAAGCAACACATGTCTCTTCAGAAGGAGCTGCTTCTCTATCGAACGGTAAACCAGATACAAACCCATCTGTGCCAGCTGGACTTTTTCTGAAGTGGCCACACTCCCCAGCACATGGTAGCCCTCTGAAGCCAGGAGGAAAGCCATCTGAGCCCCCGCTAAGTCCAGATGTTACCTGAAATCTTGCACGTTAGGCAGATGCTATTTATTCCACCTGAGAACACTGTTCCTCACTGCTGAATAAATCAAGCTGCTGCCTGGGAACACTAAGCTGGAACTCTGACCACTAGCCATACGCGGCCTTACGTTCAAAAAGCACTCTAATCCGCCCCAAATCAGCCAACGCTACCTTCCGTCCAACTCTGCTCTAATCTATCCCCATGTGCAATCAGGTCTTTAATAACCAGGGAATAGCTTAGCATTGCACCGTAGGAGAATCTTTCGCAAGAAACCACAGCTCTGTTCACGGGTTTAACAGCCGTTCCCCCTACAAGTCCTGCTTTTCAATAGTTTTCAATTAATTTGGTTTAATTCTCAACAGTGATAGGCATGACCTGCACATCTGCCTGCTGCTGTGCTTTACTACAAAGTCTTTAAGGCATGCCGGGCCCTTTAATTGATAGCAGAAAGAAAGTATTTAGGGAATTAAAACATCATCCCTGGCAGCACTTTCAGTAAAACAGAAACGCGCTTTGATACACAGGGCACACCACAGCAGTGAAACAAACATCCCCTCCCCACAAGACACGTTCATTCAAGATTAAATATGTACGCTGGTCCCTTCACGACCGGAGCCAACGGGCAGGCGCTGTGCAGGAGCAGCACCAGCACCCGACGGACGCCAGCTGGGGTGCTGGGAGGGCACCCGCTGCCCCACTGCCCGCACACGACAGTGACACCGCACCACGATTTTCCGAGTTACTCCAACTCCTGAACACTTGGTCTTGCTGTGCCCTCAGCCCCGAAGAGCTTCCCCAGCCCCTCATCTCGGTCCTGTAACCCTGAAAATAAGCAACAGCAGGTCTGAGATCTTTTTGCTGCTACATTTTGGGGTTTAGTTATTCGAGAAAATACTATTACCTAATCATTCGTGGCAAAACTCTCTATTGCCAAAAGCCTACAGCAAAATTTTGATGGAATGCAGGTTTTGGGTGAACAGGGGTTTATTTCACTTTTTTAGCCAGTTTCAATGGGATTCCACTTTTTAAAAACATTCTTTTTCCCACCATTGCCTTCAAAGAACCATTACTTGCAAAGAGATGATGTTAGCTATTTGAACAAAAAACCCCAAACCAAAACAAAAAAACACCCAACAAAAAAAGCTCAAGGCCCCACACATTAAACTCTGCGGTGCAGTAAGTCACACGCAATGTATCAACTAACTTCCATGCGTGTCCCAAGTTTACTCATGGGACCACAGCAGCACTCGGCTCACCCTGAGCAGAATCTCACCCACATTTCCTTCAACTTTCATGAGACAGCACCAGAAAACCATGAGACAATGTACAGAGGTCTTTAAATAGTGAGTTATTAATTCAGTTTTGGGACAGCCAGTAAAACCAATTTGTTTTGCAAAGGGCAGTGTGTGCAACTGCTACGTGCAAACAGCTCTAGTGTTCACAGCAAGCCCTCAGGAAGTGAATACAGTTGGCCCTTCACAAACACACACAGTAGAATATCAATATATTTCATAGCATTAGTAACAGTGTCATACAACCTGAGTGTTAAGACTGCACCACTGAAGTTGTGAGTCAGATTATTTTTTTAAATCAAAGATCAAAACTTTTTTTTTATGCTGTCCACAAAAAGAGTCCCATCTTATTTTTCCCCGTTGTACTGCTATATGTTAAACAATTAATATTTCAAAGTGCAACCAAAAGAAAAAAGGTTTGGTCTCATGTCTCGCTTTTATGGACTTAATGTTACAGCCATCTGACAACACAAAAAGATTAAATAAGGTACAAAGAGCATTACCAAACAATGAGAAGTATAATTATGAAAGCGGATATAAACTGTGTTTCTAAATTATATGCAGCAAGCTGCACTAAGCCAACATTAAGCTTGAGGAGATGAGAGACCCATAAAACCCAGAAGTTGCTTTTTGAACTGCAACATCAGCTCTTCTCCCCTACATCCAGCGTTTTCAGTTTTAAACTTCGCGAGTATATTGCTTGTTCTCTCTTCAGAGGGGGAAGAGCCAAATGACCCCCGCTACCACCACCACCATGTGCTGCTCCCACCCCCGCAATCGCCAGGACTTCTGCATCCCGTGGCTCACGGTACTGCAGTGTCCTGAGAACCAGAACAGAATCTATTCTTCACCTTAGCGTAACCGCTCTTCTGCCATGGAAAGCATTGATTTATCTTACTTTATATAACCCCCCCCTGCAAACGCCAGCACAGTAATTCTCTCAAGTTTTCAGATTTTAAAACCCCAAACTTTCAGAAACCGAACTCTAAGTGAGGCTGTTAGACAAGAAGTGGACGGCTGGTCATTGACAACGGATTCCCATCACTGGAATCATCTACCTTGATCCAGCTTGGAGTACATTTTTTACTGACATAGATGCACATTCCCAGCAGCAGGCACTGAAGAAACGTGCAAAGAAAAAGCACACAAACCCCTGAATTAGAGAACAGTATGCAGTTAAACTGTCACGATCCCAGTGGTAAAGATACTCTGGATGTAATCACACAAAAAAACCTCACCACTCTCCTTTGTCTGAACTCTACTCTTCACCCAGTTTCAGAGCATTTATTCATCATGAGTGTGATGTAAGTTTGCTTTAACGCTAATGCCATTAAACGCCATTTACTCCCTACCTCTATCTCCCAGAAAGCACAATTATCTAAATCCCATAGGACAGCACTAATATCCAGCACACTGCGCAGTTTATTGCCAGTGTCACCAAATTGGCGATTGCTGTTTTGTTACACAAGAGCCAAAAAGCCCAGGAGAGCAGAGACCACACAGGCAGGTCTGGGGGAATCGGACATTTTTAATAGCCATATCTCATATTTTATCCCAGATTTTAATTTGCTTTGCAGCAACTCTTGTAACCCCTCACAGAATTTTACATTAAGCTTCTTACAGTGGATTTAATCATAATGTCTGTGAAGTCCACAGACATGAGATGGACAAACTCAAACTTCTGCAAATTTCAAGAAATCCTCAAGGAAGTCGCACACAACCAGCAGAGACGCCAGTGCTGCCAGTCCTTGCACGGCCCAGCTGAAAACAGCGCTGGTATTTCAGCCCTCGAGAAGGGAAAGAATCAAAACAAGTAACCAGCAAGACACAAACTGACTGCTCAAAACAACTGTGAATGGCCTACAATCAGTGAAAATCATTAAATCTGAAAAACAACTCATGCTTGTAAATTCACTACATAACATGCAGACAAAAAAAGGAGCGAAGCTTAAGAACAAAAACATATACTTACCCAGAAGGAAAAAAAAACCCACAACACAGAAAACCAAAGCCTATCAGCACAGTTATAACTCTTTGTAGGCCTGGGAACTCTCTGGTGTGGTCTTCTATTCTTTTAAAAAACCAAACAAAAACTTGGGAGCAGTAACTCCCAGAAGTTATGTTTATGAATAACACATACTTCATAATATCTGCTGTTTCAGCCTAACATATTGAGATTGCTGGCGTAATGCTTCCAGAATGATCAATTTCACTAATATTATTTTCACATTACAAGTGAAAAGTTTTTGCACTATGCCTTCTCCACAGCTGACTCTTGACAATAAATATTCTTGTCATGGGAGCACCCAGAGTCCTTTCCCAGACTAAGCCCTCCCACCTCCTTTCACATTTAGAGATCCTGAAAGAGTTTTAATCGTCCTTCTTCATAAATCTTATTCCTACAGTGAGACTATCTTTTACAGAGTCCTATGCAATGCAGAAAATGACTTGCTAGGACGGTGCCTTGTTTACAGGGCCTATGATCCCCTTTTTGAGATCTACACTTCAGTACAGCAACTGAAATCTGAGAGAGCAGCCCCCAGATACAATGAATAATGCATGTTTTCCATCTCTGCTCAAGGATACCTTCCTGCTGCTAGCTCAGCGGACTTCTATTTATCGCCCAGGTCTCATTCCAGCAGCACTTTGGAAAGCAGCTGATGAACAGATCGTTCAGGGGGTGCAGCTTCTCTGCAGTCCTGCTGGACACTGACACTGCTGAAGCATCCTGAGCAGTCACAAGGCTTCGGGACCCCAGCTCTAAGCCTCATCCGTAAGGAAGCACCTTCGACAGGCCACTGCCTGCCAACACAGAGCCAAGAGACCGACTGTGAGACAGCTTACAGAAGAATGTTATTGCTACTGTTCCTGAAACACAGTAAATACCTCTGAGATCTTCTCCTCTTCCTTCAAAACCAGACTGCATCAAAGCTGCTCATTTTGAGAGCTCTGGTGCCACTGCAACCCAGCATGACCGAGGACTGTAAGTTTCCCATTAAGACTCCGGAATTAGTTCTTTATCAATGCTGAAAAGCACAATCATTTAACCACAGACATGGCCAACTGCCAAAACACATTGTCACATCAACAGAGTGAACAAAGAACATAGATTTTATTAAACAAACACAGTTAACAAGTGTGCACATCGTAATCCTCATTATGGCGTGAGGATCCCTCAGTGGGGAGGGCATAGCAAGTGATTACGATGCTACAGAGCAAGTGGGAGAAGCAGCGGACAGGAAGGGAGGAGGATAGTTTCCACTACACCTGCCAACAAGGAGGATGGGTGGACAGGTCTGTAGGTGCTGCTGGGACAGCCTCAGCAGCAGGTTTCAGGACAAGCAATGGGCAGAGAGGAATGTGGCTTCTTGGGCAGCATACTCATGCTGCTATAACCCTTCACAAGGAACACGAGACATCGTTCTGTGGGTCTGTGGCCGTGTCTCCAAAGGAAACCCCACGGTCTCCCATTTGCTAGGCAAGCTTTTGCTCAGGTACCAGAAAGGGTGGCAATAACTCACTCCGAGGAGCTCAGCTGAGTCCCCGTGCATGCTCCTCAGCAGTGCTAAGGCAGGAGATTCTCCTCCGAGGCCTCACAGCAACCGAAAAAGAACAGCCCGAAAGGCAGCCCAGGAGCTACACCTCTAGATGCAGAGGTCACAGTGGAAAACAGTAAGCCACAAGCTCTTTCTCTTCCAGAATCCTATGTCTGCCCTCTAAAAATCAGTAAGTACATGAAGTAGGATCATACGCCTCAGAACCAAGCATGTCTTGTTCTAAGCCTGCCTTTGCTGTACTGCGTTAGGTGTCATCCCTGTTCCTTGATCCTTTATGTACTACCCAGGACTTCAGCGAAATACAACTCTCACAGCAACAGGCTGAGCTGGGTCAGATCCCCTCACCCCCCGTCCTCCTGCCAAATACGCTATTCCTTTATATCTCACTCCTCCCTTAACTTCTCCAACCAAACAACAATACAAAAACCCCACCAGAATGCCCTTCATTAAAGCTTGCTCCTGTCCTCACGCAGGAGACGTGCAGAAGATAAACCGTCCCAGCTTCGGCACAAACAGTGAATTGTGATGTCTCCAAATTTATCAAACAGCACTATGTCACAGCAATCTTGGCACCTGTACAGCATCACAGCCTGGCGAGGGAACTAAATCACAGGGCACAAGAGCAGCTGTGGCTGCAGAATGAAGTGGGTGGGAGAGGGATCCAGCCCCAGGACCCGGAGCGTGCTCGTCGCGCTGGGCTGTGACAGTGGCTGGGTGGGAGGGAGCATTGCCTCCCCTTCAGGCTGCCACATAAACCCACATCTGGGTCTCGATTCGAGAGCAGGAGGGGAAAAAAGCAGAGCAGAACTGAAGGTGGAGTTCATTAACCTTAAAAAGTAATAAATGCAGACTTCATGCAAATAATGACACAAACTAATTTATTTACACTCCTCAAACAGCCATTTTGCTAAAGAAACATGTTTACCTATTCTGTTCTCAAATTACCTCGGTGCAAGTCACCAACAGTGAGTCACCTGTGGACAAACAATGAATCGACAGTCTAAAACACCAAAGTAATTTTATTACCGAAAATCATGATGTTTTGTGCATCCGAGTTTCATGTGGATCAGTGTTTCTACTGCTCACATGTGAAAATGCCTCCAAACCAGTTACCTGTTATACTGCTGAGGATACCAACAACCTGACGAAGAACAGGCACAAACTTCCTCACCCACAGCCGGCTTTCCTGTCACTTGTGTAAAAAAAGCCGGCTTACAGTTTCCCCTAACGGTCAGTCATCCCAGAAGCACACACACCAGCACAAAATGCTGCCTGCATACTAACAGGCTGTCCTCTAAGACATGAGCTTCTTAAGGGACTACTTCAAAATGTACGGTAAAGAGGAAAAATAGGCACACACATTTCCTCTCGCAGGTAAGCTGAGTGCTGGAAAGAGCTGTGAACATTTTCAGCAAGCTCCCTTCACCAGTCCCTGGTTTCACCAAGCTTTAAACCTTTCAAAGCTGCCCTGTGCATATACTCACTTATTGTGAGCACATATAATGCTGTGATAGATTTAAGCTATTATTGGAATTAAACATGACCAAGTTCCTCATAGGAGGCGGCTGATGCCTTCCATATCCACTGAGAACAGCATGCCGTTCTGAGCTAACTCCTTTACGTATCACTTACTATTCTAGAGTGTATACTTAATACTTGTTTTACAGGTGCTCTGATAGATGTGAAGATACAAGAGTCCCAAAGAAGGCCTAATAATGACCTTAAAAGAGGCTGCTGCAATAGTCCCTGTGAATGAATGAAACACGATGTACCTCTGCTTAGCCCTATCGACTGCAACCCCAGGGTTCTGCTGAAGCAGCAACAACAAGGTAACTACAAAGTACCACCACCCGTCAGATGAAGACCCAGACCCACAACCAGGGGACATCAGCATCATTGTTCCTGTGCCATGCCCATTGATGTCCCACTGCCAGCACCTCTCTGGGCACAGGCGCGTTACCCAGGCACAGAGGTTAGCAGTTGTGTAGGAACTTACGGCCAAGCCGACGGCGGGCACGGAGCTGCTGCTTTCCCCGAGCACTCATTGCGGAGCCAAGTCAGACGGCTGGCTGGCAGCGGCACACACAGCACCCGCTTGTTCAGCTACCCCTTTACCCAGGCACTATCATATCAGCAGTCTTACGTGCATAAATTGCGCGAGGGGTGCGATCCTGCTGCTATCAGCATCAGCGCTGGCAGGCTGAAGTAATCACCAACCTAAAGAAGGCAGAGATCAGGCACTCTGCCTTCTTCCACCACCCAAGCATGGGAATACATTCACACCTACAAGACACAACACCCAAAGACCGCTGCCATGTCACCCTCCTGCATGTGGGTGCACCCCGGGAGCCCGCCATCATCCCACACCACCAGCCCAACGACACCAAAGCCACCAAACCTGAGTGAAAGGTACACTGCGTCCTACTCGTCGCTTCCGCATCCTGTGACCGCCTCCACCAGACAGAGAAATGGTAGTGCTACCAACCGAGAAAAATCTACAGAAATTTGGCAGTTGCTATTATATCTGGCTAAGGAAAAGGGACCGCAAAATGACCTCAGACAGAATCTCACCATCAAATGAGTACTTCAGTATGAAATGTGTTTATCTACACATACACACACATTTACGAGCTACAAAAATTAAACCTGATGCTTTTCTTCCAGGACTGTTCCTAAAACCCCCTTCAAATAAGCTAGCTCTTGTAAATTATTAAATGGGGATATATCCATTACCTTCTGCATCTCAGAAAGCAGATGGAGTAACACCTGGCCTCCTTTACCTAACCATATGCATCAAAGCTTAATGTAGAGTTTTCCATAACCGAAACCTCCAAAATAAAAATACAGTGTTTGGAACTGTAGCATACCAACTCCAACACAGGAGACCCTTCCCTGAGAAGATACACAAATAACTGACTTTTCCTTAAAACAGTCTCCATTTCTTACACAACAGCTGTGTCTATTTCTAGTAACTTTCCCTAATTAGAAAATGTTTATCAAATAAAATTAGCCCTGCTAAATGCAAAGAAAAAAAATCAGTATATATCAACCCCAACATGGCCCTTAAATTTCTTAGCATGCTTCACAGTGGGCAAAAAGATATTTTAAAGTACAAACCATGACTTTTGGTGGCTTTATTTCAGATAAGCTAGTTTGTTCATTTTTAAACTATAGATAGAATAATCTTGCTAGAAAATGTCTTCTGAACTACCCAATTTTGAAAAGCCAGCTCTTTGCTAAATGTATTTTGTAAGTTTTTTGTTTAATAGCATATAACACTACTAATGATGAGCAAAACACAAAAACAAAGTTTATCTGCCATGATTTCTCCTTCTGTCTGCAGGATTTGCTCTATATCCACTTAGAGGCTTAAACTAATAACCACTTCCCATCCATCATTGATTCAAATTGAACAAAATCAGACATTATAAGTGACAAGTTACTGAAGAAAGTTGTTCAAGATGTCTTCCTTTTTCGTATTATTCTCCTACTACTCTTCAAAAGACACATCTTTCTCATCCAATGCTGTTTGACCAGAATTCCACACATTATTTGCATATGTGTTATACTATTTATAAGTGTTACTAAAAAAAAAACCCACAACCACCCAGAAACTCTTTTCCATCGAAAGCTATGCCATGGCAAAATGACAAACTGATAAAAAGGTCAAAAATGGTTTTTATTAAGGCATATACATTTGTAATAATTTAAGATACCACACAAGTGCAGTTTGTCCATAGCATAGGAGCAGGATCTCACATACAGTCCACATGTTTTCATGCAGAAATCTATTTTCAAGTCAATACAAAAATACCAAGTTTTCATCTTAAATATTCAGGAATACACATAAACATTTTTCACATTAATAATGTCCACACAAGTATTGTATGTAACTTGCCAATCGTAAGGATAAAGTTACCTGATTTTTCTACAGGCACTTCCAGAAATGTTAAGAGCTCTTCCTATAGTAATTCCAAACTCAAACATCCTTACCTTTTTCTGGACTTAAATTTTTATATACTTCAAGGTCTGCCATTAAATTTGTAAGTCATGCATTATTGGCAAGTAGAACGGAAATTCTCACTGCAGGGAAGCCTCAATTTAGTCGTCATGTCTCCAGAGCTAAAACATTGGGAAAGCAATTCTTAGAAGCACAGGAGAACATTGCCAGCACTGCTCTTTATGAGGAACGATGAAATCTTCACGATCCATAACATGGAGACAGGAAAGCACAAATCCAGAGACAACACTGGGCAACTTTCTTCAAAACCGAGAAGCACAGCCTGCAAGGGAAGCTGGAAGCATCTGCTCTGTGCTGCTGCTGCTGCAGGAATGCAGGAGCAGCGACTACTTTTGGTATGAGACATACATGCACAGCACAGCGATGAAGACGCTCCGGGCATTAAGTGTGCATAATGCCTGGGAAGAAGAGCTCTATAGCAAGCGCAGGGAAATCCTGCTGGCACCTTGTGAGCCCGGTCAGGAACAGATTACCATGCTTCAGTTAAAGAATGGGAGAGTGACGCAGGCTGAATGCCGAAGAGAAAAACCACCCTCAGCCCAAAGCAACTCCCAGCGTCTGCAGCCACAGAATTCTGTGAGGTGGAAGGAGAGCCCCCTCTGTGGACTGCACTCCTTTTCCCCAGGTTTTGTGCCCCCTCCTCGCATCTCTGTCCCTAACTTGAGGGGGAACAGCTGTTCTGCAGTCAGGCCAGTTAGAGCACAGAGCATGCAAACAGTTTAGTCTGTGCATCACTGAGCATCCGATTTTGTAAGAACCAGTCGTCTCCTGCGAGATGGCTGAGAAGTAACTCTCCCAGTAGCTGTAAAAAATTACCACGCCACTGGCTAAATACCGTCCTTGTTTAAGCCAACTCAGTGCCACTGAAATCCGCAGGTTTATAGTCAGTGTGGAACAATGGGCAGAAACATTCAGACCTGCATAAATTGCACGCACTTGTGACGGGGCCCAAGGGGACACAGCGCTGGCAAGAATAAAGTAGGCTCCAGATAGAAGGCTTCGCATCTTTGATTGATTGCATTTTCTAATTGTTTCACTAGTCAGCTGGCTTTTACACAGCGACATTTACATCAGCGCACCAAAGGAATCCCCAGCTGTATTCTCAAAGATTGTGACAGCAAGAAAAGATGACAAAATTTGTCTAGCACATGTGAGGAAAAAGTTACGTGATAGGCAGTGTGACTGAGAGGAGGACCCAAGCCAAAAAAACCCCCACCATGATTCTACATGCCTGTAGAACCTGAGTGAGATGGGAGACGAGATACAAGCGGAGCTGACACGTTTTACTTACTCAGAAATTATTATCTCTTAGCTGTTGCTAACACAAATAGGTGAGACTTCCCACAGTCACTACACATCACGAAAGATCGCAGCACACTGCAAGATGCGTGTTGACCACAGCTAGCAACCCCTAAAATGAAACAGCCCCCCATAGCCACTGTAGGACTGTTCTTGGCTGCACTCAAAGTTTATGCCTCTGATCGCACTTTCAGCTGAGGATGGCAGGAGCCATGCTCTGCAGAGAGAAGTGTTAGTCATTCTCAGTTACAATGTGAATGAAGTGTCACTCATTCTTAGTTATAACGAGGGCAACAGCTCCGTCATTACCCCACCACTGGTTCACACCTCAGTTCACAAGATTAATGGATGAAGTCATCACTGCGAAACCTCTAGATAGTTATCATTGCATTTACATTCTAATGAATTGATGTGTTCTAGCTGCAATTTAACAACAAAAATAAAACTGTCACTGCTCTATGGTTTAATTATATCAGATTGCATTTGATCATGTGTTAAGTGCAAATTACACCACACTCCTATCGTTCTATTAATTAATTATGAGGAGCTATACACAAGCATCTTTAACACCAAAGCTGCTCTGTAAGAAACCTTGCTCAATCATGAATACAATCCTTATTATTCTGTCTTCAAAATGAAGTTCATTTTAAAAACAGAATTGCTTAAATGTTATATGGCTTTAGAAATTAAAGCATGCTATATGGGTTAACAAGAACATTACAGCAAACAGATGAAGACTTCCGTGCAATCCAGGAGACATATGCCAAATGGTATGAGAATACTTGTAGGTTTATTCAGCTTC